>JACCDI011759368.1_pt1 | contig 55256 bp, 47 predicted proteins | sample 7442791 | NCBI WGS metagenome assembly JACCDI01 (sample SAMN15323434, study PRJNA562643) | freshwater metagenome | isolation source: river surface water | place: USA:Blue River Watershed | collected 2017-08-15 | reverse complement strand
GTGGTCTTCAAGGACGGTGGTGCCTGGGTCATTCGCCATGGCCAACCGCAGCCTTTTGCACTCGGTCAGCAAGACGCAATTCTCAAAGGCCATTTGCTGACCGGCGGAGTGTCCGTCGGCTGCATTGGCAACATGGTGCTTCACTCCAACGGCGCCGACGGCGTGGAGTTTCGCTTCATGGCCGATCGCAACGGCACGATTGCCACGGCATTGATGAACACCGACCGCGCGGCGGCGGACTATCACAGCTCGAATTACTTCATGGCCGCGATCATGAACGACGGTTCGGTGCGCGCCTGGGGCCGTGCGCTCTACGGGCAACAGGGCACGGGCAATACCGGAGACATTGGCCGCACCTTTCCGGCGCGGGTGGCGTTCCCACCTGGCGCACCGCGCATCGTGTCCGTGACCTGCTTGTGGGATGCCACCTACTTCATCGATGCGGACGGTGGTCTGTGGCACGCGGGTAGCAGCAACGGCTGGGGATCGGACAACCCGGTTCCCAAGCGGATCAATGGGGTGGGTCAGTTGCCGGCTGATGCGGTGGTTAAACAGATGATTACCGGCCACGATTGGTACGGCTACCGCATGTTCGCCTGCCTGGATGCGCTGGGCCGCGTCTATGTCTGGGGCAACAACCAGCAAGGTAGCCTGGGTCTCGGGCACACCTCAGTGGTGACCACGCCGACGCTCGTTCCTTTCACCGCCGACACGCCGATCAAGGCGGTGTTCCTGTCAGGCGGTACCTATGCCGCCAGTTACCTGATCGACACCACCGGCAAACTCTGGGTTGCCGGGGAGTCCAATTCCTGCGGCTTTGGCAGCGACCAATACACGCACCGGCTCTGGATGCCCTGGGGGAGCGAGAAGCGGGTCAAGAAGGTGTTCTGCTCCGAGTCCGATGCCCATTGGGTGGCGGGCAGCCAGTACTACCGCAGCTATGGCGTCATTCTGGAGGACGGTTCGCTTTACCGTTGGGGCCACGACGAAGGGCAGACTTCCGGCATCTGGGGCACGGGGTACACCGGCTCCATCTTCACCGGCCATGCGCTGTTCCCCTACAAAGTGCTCGATGGCGTGGTAGACGCTTACGCGATCTCGGGCGGTTATGGACGCACGCTGGCATTGATGCAGGACGGCACGGTGCGTCATACCGGCAACAACAACTATCACATCGGCGGTGGTACGGATCGCACTACATGGGCCACCATCGGTGGCGACTTCTTGACCCAAGTGACCAAGCTGCGCATGTATGGCAGCAGCTATGGCTCGTCGGCGATGGCATTGCGTGCCGATGGCAAAGCGGTGGGCTGGGGCATGGGTGGCGCCGGTCAGTGTGGCAACGGTTATGCAGACTCATCTAACAAACCCGAACGCTTCGTTCTGATTGATCGGCCGATCGTGGACTTCTCGCGCTCGGGAACGATGGGCTGCGGCGAAGGGGGTGAGTACCACAACGGGGCTTACCACTTCCTCACCGCCGATGGTCAGGTCATGTCGACCGGCCATGGTCAATTCGGTCAGACGGGTGACGATGACAGCGACCATCGCTTCGCCCCGTCGCCGATCCTGTTCTGAACCCTGCTGAATTTCAATTTCCACTCTTCAAGGACTGTTCATGGGAACCGTTTCTCTGGGCAAGATTGCCTTCACCTGGCGCGGCGCGTATGACGCCAGCGCCACTTATGCCCGCCAAGATGTGGTGGGCCACTACGGCGACAGCTTTGTCTGTCTGACGGACGCCACCATGGGCGTGACACCGGACGCGACGTCAACCGCTTGGGATCTGTTCGCTCAGGGCACGCAAGGGGTGTCGAGTGCGCCGGGCGAGGTAATCTACTTCGACGGCAACCAACTGGTGGCCTTGCCCGTCGGCCAGTCCGGGCAGGTGCTCACCCTTGGCGCACAGGGCGTTCCGGTCTGGGCGACACCCGATGTGCGCTCGGGCACCAAGGTGCTGAAACTGCCGGAGAACGCCAAGGGCGCGCAGCCCAACAGCTATCGCCAGTTCGGCCTCATCATGACCGACGGCAGCATCCGCGCCTGGGGGCGCAATGCCAACTGGAAGCTGGGCGACGGCACCACCTATGCGCGCTCGTATCCGGCACGCACCGCATTCCCGCCCGGGTTTCCAGGGGCAGCCAAGCTCTATTACAGCCAGGACACCAACGGCTATTGCATCGACAAGAACGGTCAGCTGTGGGGCTGGGGCTATAACGGGTACGGTCAGCTGGGCACCGGCAACACGACCAACCAGCCCGTGCCGGTCAACATGAGCGCCAACGCCAGCAACTCGATCGCCGGTAAGACGGTGGTGGATCTGGCGCTTAACTGCGGCGGCGAAGGTTACAACAGCACCCTGGTCCTGTGCAGCGATGGCACGGTCCACGCCTGCGGCTACAACGGCTACGGTCAACTTGGCTTGGGTGACACGAATCAGCGCAACAACTTTGTACAGTTGCCGGTGCTCGCCGGCATCACGCAAGTGGCAGCTGGCCGAGAGCGTTACACCGCCTACTACGCGGTCAAAAACGACGGCACCCTGTATTCGTGGGGATACAACGGCAACGGCCAGCTGGGTGATGGCACGACCAATCAGGCCAACGTCGCCATGCCGCGTGCCGGTGGCAGCCTTGCCGGTAAAACCATCGTCAAGGTGTTCGGTGCTTATGTTCATGCCTTCGCGCTGGACAGCACCGGTGCCTTGCACGCATGGGGCGTCAACGACTACGGGCAACTGGGCAATGGCAACACGGCCAACCAATACACCCCGGTGCAAGTGGCCACCAATGTGGTGGACGTCTATGCCGGCAGCTACGACTACCCGATCACCTATCTCAAGAAGGCTGACAAGACCCTGTGGGCCTGCGGCTATGGAGGCTACTGGGGCAACTCCAATGGCAGCTCGGGCGGCAACTGGAATCAGGTGCCGGTGGGGAACACCGTGGTCAAGGCCGTTCATGGCGGCACCGCGTCCTACAACTATGGTGCGGCCTTGATGGAGAACGGCACAGTTTACGCCTGGGGTTACAACGGCAACGGCGGTCTTGGCTTGGGGGATGCGACGAACCGCAGCAGCGTGGAACTGGTGCGCATCGCGCAACGCAAGGTGGTGGACATTTCGTCTTACGGCTGGAGTTCCGAGCAGGGCTTGGTGTTTCTGCTCGACGACGGTCAGGTACTCGCCAGTGGTTATGCGGGCGAAGCGCAGTTACCCGAGGACGACAGCGAAACCAGCTATGTGCCTTATCCGGTGATCCTCTGATGCCGAACGCCGCATTGTCTGAGGCCATCAAGGAAGCCTATGCCAGCGCGCCATCGGAACAGATCATCCTGCACACGCTTGAATTGCGTCACCCGGCGTTCGTCGATGAGGCGGGTCAGCCGGTCGCCATCCGTGTGGTGCGCGATACAAGTGATCTGTGGGCACGGCTGGAATCGCAAGCACCGCTTCAAGCCGGTGAACGCGTGCAGTTCGTGGCCATGGGATTTGAGCTGGATCTGCCACCGGTGGACACCATGCCGGTACCGGAAATCACCGTGACGCTAGATAACGTCTCGCGGGAGATCGTGCGCCACCTGGATGCAGCGGCCGAGTCGCAGTCGGTGATCGAGGTGACTTACCGGCCTTACCTATCCACCGACCTGGAAGGGCCACAGATGGATCCGCCCATCCATTTGGTGTTGACGGAAGTGGAGGCCGACATCTTTCGGGTGACGGGGCGGGCGCGCATGCTGGATGTGGGCAACAAGGCCTTTCCCGGCATTACCTACACCGCCAAGACCTTTCCGGGTCTGACCCGATGATGGAGCAAATCGGCAAAGTCGCTGTGCTTATCCACGCGATCCGCGACTGCGTTTGAACGTACGCAGGGTTTGTGCAGAAAACATCTGGTTGCGCCCCACCACGTGGCTGGGGATGAGCTTGCCCGATTGCACATAGCGGCGCAGCGTCGGCACGGACACTTCCAGATACTCGGCGGCCTCCCAGGCTGAGAACGGTTCCTGGTGTGTTTCGCCAAACACTTGGTCATGGGTGAAGTCGTCTTCCCGGAAGGCGTTACTGGCCAACAGAGAAAAAAACCGAACCCGCTCGGTGGTCGGCATCCGCTTCATCTCGGTGTAGAGGTCCTCGGCAGTGAGCGCTTGGTTCATCGTGTTTCTCCCGTTTGCTTCTTGTGTCGCAAATACTGTTTCAGTTCGTCGTAGAAGTTCTCGTGAACGCCGACTTGGTAGAAGTCGATGATCAAAAACTCCACGGGCGCCTTCTTGGCCGGTGGCCGGTAGGCAATCAAGTACTCCTGCCGGTTGAAGCGGAACTTGTGAACCCGAATGCCGGTTAAGTCGCCCACCTTGAGCTCGCCGACTTCCGGCGCCTCGCACACCACCTCCACCTCGTCCTCGATTGCCAGTCGTAAGGGCTTGTGCGCCTTCTTGACGTACTGGGCGAAGGGCCGTTTGAAGTTGGTCTGCATGCGTCGATATTAGTGAAATAGTGATTCTATGTCAAATCATATCAGAATCAACTCGGGATCTACCGTCCACTGGGCAACCCACTACATCGGGCTGCCTTGGTACGCCGGTGCACGTGGGCCGGATGCGTTTGACTGCTGGGGGCTGTTCCTTGTCATCCAGCGTGACCATTTCGGCCGAGACCTGCCCGAAATCCCCGTCAATGCCAACGACCTGCGCACCGTGGTCAGCACCTTCCGCGACCACCCCGAGCGACAACGCTGGGTGGCCGTGGCGCAACCCGCCGAGGGCGATGCCGTGCTGCTGCGCCAATCTCGCCACCCAGTGCATGTCGGCGTGTGGCTGGCGGTCGATGGCGGTGGCGTGCTCCACGCCGTCAAGGACGCCGGTGTCGTGTTCCAGAATCGGCCCGAGATCCTGCTGCATGGTTGGCGAGTGGAGGGCTTCTACCGATTCATGGAGTGTTTGTGATTCACGCCGAGCAAAGTGCCGTTGTCCTGCTGCGCAACCCCTTCCAGCCCAGTCAGCGCGAGGTGATGGTAGTCCACCCCAGCCAGACCATCCGTCAGTGGCTGGGCACCCAGGGCATTGCCGAGTTCGACCAACCCACCGTTTGCATCAAGAACGGCGCGCCCGTGCTGCGCGCCGATTGGGCGGTCACACCGATCGATGGCGTGGTGCTTTTCATCACCTTGCCGCAGGGCGGGGGAGGTGGTGGTGGCGGTGGCAAGAACCCGTTGCGCACGGTTCTGATGATCGCGGTGATGGTGGTCGCCACGGTCTATGGCGGCCCCTTGGGCGCCAGCCTGGGATTCAGCGGCAATTTGGCCACAGCGGTCGGTTCGGCCATCATCATGACGGCGGGCTCGGCCCTGGTCAGTGCGCTGGTGCCGCTGCCCACGCCCAACATGCCGTCCTTTGCCGGCTCGGGCGGGAGCCTGGCGCAACCGTCGCCCACCTACAGCCTGCAAGGCCAGGGCAACTATGCGCGGCTGGCCCAACCCATTCCCGTTATTTATGGCCGCCATCTGGTCTATCCGGATTTGGCCGCCACGCCCTATGGCGAATACCAGGGCAACGAGCAGTACCTGCACCAACTGCATTGCATTGGCCTGGGCGAATACGACATCGAGCAACTCCGTATCGAAGACACGCCCATTGCCTCGTTCGAGGAAGTGACCTACCAGATCGTGCCACCCGGCAGTCCAGTCACGCTCTTCAATCCGGATGTGGTGACTGCCCCCGAGGTGGCTGGTCAGGAACTGCTGGCCGGCACCTGGACCGGCGGCTTTGCCATCAACCCGGCCGACAGTGAAGTCACGCACATCGGCATCGACATTCTGCTGCCGCGTGGACTGTACTTCGCCAATGACGCCGGAGGCTTGGACAGCCGTATTGCCAGCTGGAGGGTGGACGCCCGGGCTATCGATGCCGAAGGCGATCCGCTGAACGACTGGTTCACGCTGGGCAATGAGAGCCTGACCGCTGCCACCACCACGCCACAGCGCCTGTCCTACAAATATCCGGTTACTGCCGGGCGATACGAAGTCCGTGCCACGCGTCTGGATGGCAAAGACACCAACTCACGTGCCGGTCACGAGGTGCGCTGGGGTGAGGCCCGGGGTTATCTGGCTGGCGATGTCACTTTTCCTGACAACGTGACGCTGCTCGCCATCCGCATGCGCGCCACCGATAACCTGTCGCAGCGTTCCAGTCGGCTGATCAACTGCATCGTCACGCGCAAGCTGCCGGTCTGGTCGGTGGACTCTGGTTGGTCGTTTGCTACGCCTACGCGCTCGATCGCCTGGGCCTTTGCCGACATCCTGCGCGCGAGCTACGGCACCAAGTTGCCGGATGCGCGGATCGACCTGGCCGCATTGGCGCAACTCGATCAGGTCTGGTCTGGCCGGGCTGACCAGTTCGATGGCGTGTTCGATCAGCAGGTGACGGTGTGGGAGGCATTGACCCGCGTGGCCCGCTGTGGTCGAGCCGTGCCCTTTCTGCAAGGCGGCATCGTGCGTCTGGTGCGGGACGAAGCCCGGCTACTGCCCGTGGCGCTCTTCAGTCCGCGCAACATCGTCAAGAACAGTCTCAAGATCCAGTACGTGATGCCGGGTGAGGAAACCGCCGATGCGGTCACGGTGGAGTTCTTCAGCAGCCGCACCTGGAAGCCCGATGAAGTGACCGTGAGTCTCCCAGGCTCCAGCAGCACCAACCCGGCCAAGCTGCGGCTCTTCGGCTGCACCACTGAACCCCATGCAGTGCGCGAGGGTCTGTATCTGGCTGCAGCCAACCGCTATCGGCGACGCATCATTACCTTCCGCACCGAACTCGAAGGCCTGATTCCCACCTATGGTGATTTGATCGCCATTGCCCATGACATGCCCAGTTGGGGCGCGGGCGGCGAGATCGTCGCCTGGGATGCCGAGACCAAAACCGCCACGCTGTCCGAACCTGTCGCGTTCGTGGATGAACAGCCCCACGTAATGGCCTTGCGCCGACGCGATGGTGGAGTCAGTGGTCCGCACCCTGTGACATCCGGCAGCGATGCGCAGAAAGTGATCTTTGCGGAGTTGCCCGACATCTCCATCGAAACCGGCCTGTCGGCCGAGCGCACCCATTTCGCCTTTGGCATTGCCGAGCAATGGAGCCTGCAGGCCCGGGTCATCGCGGTCCGTCCGCGTGGCGAGCAAGTGGAAATCACTTGCGTGACCGAACACCCGGCGGTGCATACCGCTGATCTCACCATCGGCGCCTGACCCACGCTGATTCCCAATCTTCTGTTGAACCCCGTTTTGTTGCGCCCGCCTGGCATGCCAGCGCGGGCATTTGTGTTTGTTGAGGAGTCCCCCCCATGTCTGATGAACTGCAATCCATCCCCCCAGAACTGCCGGCCGAACCCGTGCTGAGCCTACGCGCCGAAGATCTGGATGATTTGCTCACCCGTGCAGCTGAACGCGGGGCTGAGCGTTGCCTTGCCCATCTCGGCCTGGAAAACGGCCATGCCGCGCGCGACATTCGTGAGTTGCGCGATCTGCTCGAAGCATGGCGAGAAGCGCGCCACACCGCCTGGCAAACCATGGTGAAGGTCGTCACCACGGGACTGCTGACCGTGATCGTGCTGGGCGCGGCTATCAAGTTCAAGCTGATGGGAGGAGGTGGCCAATGACACCGATCCTGACCACACTCGCCCCAGGACTCTTCGAAGCCGGCGCCAAACTGATCGACCGCCTGATTCCCGACCCGGCCCAGCGCGAGCAGGCCAAACTTGCCTTGTTCCAGGCCGAAGGTCAGCAAGCCCTACAGGAAATGCAGGTCAGTCTCTCGGCCATCCTGGCGGAAGCCAATTCAGCCGACCCGTGGACCAGCCGGGCGCGACCGACCTTTCTGTATGTGATCTACGGCGTGATCCTGCTGTCGGTGATCGGCAGCATCATTGGCATCTGGTGGCCTGCCGAGGTGTTCCAGGCGGCAGAGAATCTGTCCAAGCTGCTCAATGCCGTGCCGGAAAGCCTGTGGTGGCTCTTCGGTGCCGGCTATCTCGGCTACACCGGTGCACGCAGTTTCGACAAGTGGCGTGGCGTGCCCAGATAGGCATGCCCTGGCCGGCAATTTGTCGCCAGCGACTGCAGCAAACGTATCTACAGCAAACCATAGACCCCGTCTTCATCGGCTTCCCTCTTGGGTGGCCGGTGAAGGCGGGGTCTTTTGTCGTTTGTGCGCCGGAAATCTGCACAACACCCGCCAGATGGCCTTGGCTTTGTACGCGAACAGCGCCTTCATGGAGGCATGTTCACCTTGCCCCACGCAACATGGCCTCGCGCCTGCTGACCTCGCCACAAGCCGCCGAACGTCTGGGCCTGCCGGTGCAGGCGCTCTACAAGCTGCGTGATGCCGACGAAGGTCTGGCCGTCACCCAGACCGGCCTGCAGGTCGGCTACCAACTTGAAGACATTTCGGCTTACGAGCGTCGCGAGATGCTGGCCCTGGCCGAGCAGGTGCTGGCCACGGCAAGGCCACTGCCGCTGATCCAGGCCATGGCGCAACTGCTGCGCTCGCCGCCATCAGGAGATGGATTGCCTGCTCCAGCGCCGGCTCCAAAACCCAAGTCACCAACGCCTTCGACTTCACCCAGGCTGGTGCCGGTGCCCACGGCGGCAGCAACCGATGCGGTCGCTGTAACGCCGCCAACACCCATCAGCGGTCCATCGCCCAATACATCTGCCTGGTTCCTGGTCCGCAGTAAACCCCGGCAGGAGGCGGTGGCGCTCACCAACCTGGCGCGCCAAGGCTACGAGTCCTATCTCCCCCTGTTCGCCACCGAGAAACTCGTCCGCCGCAAATCTACCGTCGTGCAAGAACCGATGTTCGCGCGCTACCTGTTCGTGCGGCTCGATACATCAGGCCAAGGCCAGAGCTGGAGCCCGATCCGCTCCACCGTCGGTGTCAGCGAGTTGGTGTGCTTCGGCAGCCGGCCCGCGCGGGTCGATGACGCCCTGATCGCCACCTTGCACGAGCGCGAGATCGCACAGCAAGCCAGTCCGACCACATTGTTCGCCAGTGGCGACAGCGTGCGTATTACCGAAGGTGCGTTTGCCGGGTTGGAAGCGATCTACCAGATGAACGACGCAGAAGGTCGGGCGATGGTGTTGCTCGATCTGTTGAGTAAGCCCGTGGCCATGACGATCGACGCAGCCAGTTTGCGCAAGGTGGGGTGAGTCATGACGTCGAGCATTCCCTCATACCTCCCGCCAGCGTCACTTTATGTCGACGATCTGCGCCACATGACCTTGATACGGCTTGGCCTTCGAAGCAAACATGTCCGAAACAAAAGAGCTCCGAGAGATCATGACCGTGAATGAAAACCAATCCCTCCGCGCAGCGCAATACGTGCGCATGTCCACCGAGCACCAGCAGTACTCCACGCTCAACCAGGCCGACAAGATCCGCGAGTACGCTGACAAGCGAGGCATCGAAATCGTTCGGACCTATGCCGACGATGGCAAAAGCGGCCTATCTATTGGTGGGCGCGCCTCCCTGCAAAAACTGATCGCCGATGTCGAATCTGGCAACACCGATTTCAAGCTGATCCTGGTCTACGACGTCAGCCGCTGGGGCCGGTTTCAGGATGCGGACGAGTCGGCCTATTACGAGTACATCTGCAAACGAAAGGGCATCAGCGTTGCCTATGTCGCCGAGCAGTTCGAAAACGACGGCTCGCCCGTCTCCACCATCGTCAAAGGCGTCAAGCGCGCCATGGCCGGCGAATACAGCCGGGAGCTGTCGGCCAAGGTGTTTGCCGGCCAGTGCCGCCTGATCGAGCTCGGCTTCCGCCAGGGTGGCCCGGCAGGATTTGGCCTGCGCCGCGTGCTGGTCGACCAGACCGGTGCGATCAAAGCCACCTTGAAACCCGGCGAGCACAAAAGCCTGCAAACCGACCGGGTGATCCTGGTACCGGGCCCCGCGCAGGAAGTGGCTACGGTCCACCAGATCTACCGCTGGCTGGTTGAGGACGATTTGCCGCTCTCTGAAGTCGCCCAGCGGCTCAACGACATTCCCATCTACACCGATCGTGATTGCCCCTGGACCTACAGCACGGTGCGTCAGGTGCTGACCAACGAGAAGTACATCGGCAACAACGTCTACAACCGCCATTCCTTCAAGCTCAAGAAAAAGCACGTCGACAACCCGCCGCAGATGTGGATTCGCAAGCAAGGCGCGTTCGAAGGCATTGTGCCGCTCGACACCTTCATGGCGGCGCAGGAAATCCTGACCGAGCGTAGCCGCCGGTTCTCTGATGAGGAACTGCTCGAACATCTACGCTTGCTCTACCAAGAGCGCGGCACGCTCTCGGGCCTGATCATCAACGAGGCGCCGGCACTGCCCAGTGCTGCTACTTACATCCAGCGCTTCGGCAGCTTGAGCAAAGCATATGAACTGGTGGGTTTCCGTCCCGGGCGAGATCTGGAATTCCTCGAAATCAACCGTCGGCTGCGCCAACTGCACCCGGAAATCGTCGAGCGCACCCAGCACACCATTGCCGAACTGGGTGGCGAAATTTGGCGCGATCCGCAAACCGACCTGCTGCATCTGAACCAGGAGTTGGTCATCAGCCTAGTACTCGCGCGTTGCCAGCAACTGCCCAATGGCCTGCAGCGCTGGCGCATCCGCTTTGACCCCAGTCGATACCACCCGGACATCACTGTGGCGGTACGGCTTGACCCCGGCAATGCCGCCGAGCTCGATTACTACCTGCTGCCGCGCCTCGACTTGCCCAACCAGGAATTGCAGGTCACGGCCAGAAACAGCGCCGAGATCGAATGCTTCCGTTTCGACGACCTGAACTTCTTCTACGGCATGTCCGAGCGAGAGCGCCTGCAGCGGCGCATCTGACCCGATTTCCAAAACCACTCACCCAGAAAGGAAACCCTGCCATGACACCTCACCGCCCTGATCCACAAACCCACTGGAGGCCACCATGCTAACCGGCACCCCCGAAACCGTCACCCTGATTCCTATTGTCCGGGTTGAAATCCTCAATTCCCGCGAACGCAATATGAAAATCTTCGAGGAGATCGTCGAGAACATCAAATCGATCGGCTTGAAGAAGCCCATCACCGTCACCGAGCGGCTGGGTGATGATGGAAATCCCAAGTACCTGTTGGTCTGCGGAGAAGGGCGATTGAACGCCTTCCGCATTCTGGGCGAGACGCACATCCCGGCCTTAGTGGTTGATGTCAGCGACGAAGACGCCTTCATCATGAGCCTTGCAGAAAACATTGCTCGGCGCGGCCACCGGCCGCTGGAAATCCTCGCCGACATCGAAATTCTCAGAAAGCGCGGCTACGACGCCGACACCATCATCCACAAAACCGGTCTCTCGCCTAAGTACGTCAAGGACATCGTCTTCCTGCTCGACCAAGGGGAGGAACGCCTGATCGAAGGCGTGCAGCGCGGCGCCATCCCCCTGACCACGGCCTTGGAAATTGCCCGCGCCAAGGACGATGACGAGAACCTCGGCGAAATGCTCCAGGAAGCCTACGAAAACGGGCAGCTCAACCGGCGCCAGATCATCGAAACCAAACGCTTGGTCGAGAAACGGCAGGAACACGGTCCCGGCTCCCCCAACCCTGGCCAGATCAAACCGCCCACCTCCAGCTACAGCCTGGTGCGCACCTACCAGCGCGAAGTCGAGCGGCAACGCAAGATGGTCCTCAAGGCCGAGCATGCGCATCAGCGTTTGCTGCTGGTGGTGCAAGGGTTGAAGAAGCTCTTCGCCGACGAGCATTTCGTCAACCTGCTCCGCGCCGAGGGACTGGACACCCTGCCCAAATACCTCGCTGAGCGCATCGATAACCTGAATGGAGCCATCGCATGAATCCCGCCATGAATGCACAACCCAAGATCACGCCGATGTACCCCGGCATCCAGCAATCTGAAACTGATGACGGTCCCGATTTGCCCAAGGCCCCGCTCAACACTTTGCTCGGTTTCGATCTGGAGACCTACCAAATCCCAATAGACACGCTGATGCCCAGCAAACGCATCCCGGACGGGGTGATGAGCACCCGTAAGTACAAGCAGGTCGTTTCTTCCATCCACGAAATCGGTCTGATCGAACCCTTGTCAGTGATCCAGCATGACCCTGCTAGGTCGGAATTCATCCTGCTCGATGGCCATCTCAGGGTGCTGGCATTAAAGGATTTGGGTGTGCACGAAGCGCCCTGCTTGCTGGCCAAGGATGACGAGACCTACACCTACAACCACCGCATCAACCGGCTCTCTACCATCCAGGAGCATTACATGATCCGTCGCGCCATAGATCGCGGGGTCAGCAAGGAGCGCCTGGCCCGGGCCTTTGGTGTGAACCTGAGTTCGATCAACCGGCGCATCAACCTGCTTGAAGGCATTTGCCCAGACGCGATCGCCCGGCTGCAGGACAAGCAATTCACCCCCGACGTGACGCGGGTGCTGCGCAACATGAAAGCCGCACGACAGGTGGAGGCGGTGGAACTGATGGTCGCGAGCAACACCATCACCGTGGCACATGCCGATGCCCTCCTCAAGGCTACGCCGCCAGAGCAGCGCACCGACTTCAAACCGACTGAACGTGACAAGCAGCTGGCGCCCATCGAGCAGATTGTCAAACTGGAAAAGGAAATGAGCCAGGTCCAGACCCAGTACAAGGACGCCGAAGAAAATTACGGCTCCGACCTGCTCAACCTGGTGGTCGCCAAGGGCTACTTGACCAAGCTGCTTGGCAACGACGCCGTCAAAAGCTACATCACCCGCCACGAGCCCGAAATCCTCGAGCATTTCGAGTTGGTGGTGAACACCGTCAGCATGGAAGAGGCAGTGCAGCAGCAACTCGAGGCCGATGGCGAGTTCGAAGAGGATCTCAACAGCAACAACGACCAACCGGCTGCAGAACCTACGCCTCCCGATTCCGAAAATGACAACAAAGCCCATGCACCCGGAGACAACACCGCCACCGAATAGAAAACCCAGATGGCATGACCGATGGAAATGTCATTGCCGCGCTGCAAACCCGAAGGGTAAAATGCTGACAATAAAGATAACCTTTGGAGGTGGCGATGCACTGGTATCTCGTTCATACCAAGCCCAGACAGGAAAAGTGCGCCCTCGACAACCTCCAACGGCAGGGTTATCAGTGCTACCTCCCGACCCTTCCATCAGAAAAGCTCCGTCAAGGGCTACTGACGGTTGCAGACGAACCCCTGTTTCCTCGTTACCTGTTCATTCGCTTGGGTCAGGGAGATTCGGCCAAGAGCTGGGCGCCGATCCGTTCGACCAAGGGCGTCAGCCGTCTGGTCAGCTTCGGGGTCGAACCGGCGCGGGTGGATGATGGTCTGATCGAACTGTTGCGAACACAGGAGGCGTCGGTTCAGACTGAACCTGAGCGCTTGTTCAAGCCGGGTGAGCGTGTTCGCCTGACGGAAGCGCCGTTTGCAGGCATCGAAGGCATCTACCAAATGGCCGATGGCGAGCGTCGGGTCATGGTGCTGATCGAGATTCTGAGCAAGCCCGTGGCTGTGCGTGTCGCTCCGGCCAGTTTGCGCAAGGCGAGTTGATAAGTCTGCCTCGTTATTGGCTGTTTGGCAAAAAACCTTTCTCAAAGTTATGGCGGTGTGGTACAATTCCGTTCGTCCGCCGAACTTGCGGCAGCACCTTTTGCCGCACTTTATTGCTCCGGACCCCCTGCTAAAACCCGCTGACCGCGCTTGCTGATTGTGAAACGGCATGGCGGTAGCGTGCCAAAATCACCTTGAGTCTCGTATCTCCACTACAAAAATTGGCTGGTTTCCAAGAGGAAATCCAGTTCGAAGTGCTGCGTCGTTTGCACCGAACGCCCCAGGTCAGTCAGCGTGCGCTGGCCAAAGATCTGGGTGTAGGGCTTGGCACCATCAATTTCTGCTTCCAGGCCCTAGTGGAAAAGGGTTTGGTCAAAATGCAGAACTTCAGCCAGAGCAAGAACAAGCTGCGTTATGCCTATTTGCTCACGCCGGCCGGGGTGGCAGAAAAATCCAAGCTGACGACGGAGTTCCTGAAGCGCAAAGTGGCGGAATATGAGGTGCTTCAAGCCGAAATCGAGACTTTGAAAGCTGAGATGAACTCCTCGAAGGGCGGACCACAGTGAAAATCGCCATTGCTGGCACCGGTTACGTTGGTCTCTCCAACGGCGTCCTGCTGGCGCAGCACAACGAGGTGGTCTGCCTTGACATCGTCCCGGAGAAGGTGGCGATGCTGAACCGCAAAGAATCGCCGATCGAAGACGCAGAGATTGAGGATTTCCTCAAGAGCAAGCCCCTCAACTTCCGCGCAACGCTCGATCCGCAGGAAGCCTATGCCGGGGCCGATTTCGTCATCATTGCCACCCCGACTGACTACGATCCAGAAACCAACTATTTCAACACGAAGTCCATCGAAGCCGTCATCCGCGATGTCATGACCATCAATCCGCAGGCGGTGATGGTTATCAAATCCACCATCCCGGTCGGCTACACCGTCCGCATCCGTGAAGCGCTCGGCACACAGAACCTCATCTTCTCCCCGGAATTCCTCCGTGAAGGCCGGGCGCTCTACGACAACCTGCACCCCAGCCGCATCGTCGTCGGCGAACAATCCGCTCGCGCCGAAACGTTCGCCAAGCTGCTTAAGCAGGGTGCCGTCAAGCAGAACGTCCCGGTGCTTTTCATCGGTAGTACCGAAGCCGAAGCGGTCAAGCTCTTCGCCAATACCTATTTGGCCATGCGAGTGGCTTACTTCAATGAACTCGATACTTACGCTGCTACCCATGGCCTTGACACGCGTCAGATCATCGGTGGCGTCTGTCTCGACCCGCGCATTGGCGCCCACTACAACAACCCCAGCTTCGGTTATGGCGGCTATTGCCTGCCCAAGGACGCCAAGCAGTTGCTCGCCAACTATCGCGAGGTGCCGCAGAATCTGATCCACGCCATCGTCGAATCGAACACAACACGCAAGGACTTCATTGCTGACGAGATCATCCGCAGGAACCCGAAGTTGGTCGGCGTCTATCGGCTGATCATGAAGGCCGGCTCTGACAACTTCCGAGCATCCAGCATCCAGGGCATCATGAAGCGCATCAAGGCCAAGGGCATCGAGGTCATCGTCTATGAGCCTGTGTTCAAGGAAGCCGAGTTCTACAAGTCGCGGGTGGTCAACGACTTGGCGCAGTTCAAGCGCGACGCTGACGTGATCATCGCCAATCGCCGCACCGCAGCACTGGCCGATGTAGCGGAGAAGGTATTTACCCGCGATTTATTCGGGAGCGATTAAACCATGAGAATTCTCGTTACCGGCGCAGCCGGATTTGTCGGATCCGCCCTCACCCTGCGTTTGCTTGATCGCGGCGATACTGTCATCGGCATTGATAACCACAACGACTACTACGATCCAGCCATCAAGGAAGCGCGGCTGGCGCGTCATGCCAGTCACCCAAACTACACCCATCTGCGAGTTGATCTTGCCGACAGAAGGGCCATTCAAGCTGCCTTCGCCGAACATAAGCCGCAGCGAGTCGTTAACCTCGCTGCGCAGGCCGGAGTACGTTATTCCATTGAGAGTCCACGAGCCTATATAGACAGCAATATCGTCGGCTTCATCAACATTCTCGAAGGCTGTCGCCACGACGGCGTGGAGCACCTCGTCTACGCTAGTAGCTCCAGTGTCTATGGAGCAAACACCACGATGCCCTTCTCAGTGCATCATAACGTCGATCACCCGATCTCACTTTACGCCGCCAGCAAGAAAGCAAATGAGCTGATGGCCCACACCTACAGCCATCTCTACGGTTTGCCAACTACTGGACTGCGCTTCTTTACCGTGTACGGTCCTTGGGGGCGGCCGGACATGGCGCTGTTTAAGTTCACGAAAGCCATCCTTTCTGGCGAGCCCATTCAAGTATTCAACCATGGTAAGCATCGGAGAGACTTCACCTACATTGATGACATCGTCGAAGGTGTTATACGCGTACTCGATCGGCCGGCTCCCTCAAACCCTGACTGGAGCGGTGCTTGTCCCGATTCAGGCAGCAGCATGGCACCGTGGCGGGTCTACAACATCGGCAACAATAACCCTGTGGAACTCATGGACTACATCGGCGCACTGGAGAAAGCGCTTGGCAAGAAAGCCGAGATGGAAATGCTGCCCCTGCAACCGGGCGACGTGCCCGATACATACGCCGACGTTACCGACCTAGTTGAGCAGTTCCACTACAAGCCCGCCACTTCGGTCGAGCAGGGCATCGCCAGATTTGTTGCTTGGTATCGTGATTACTTTAAGGACTGAAAAGTGACAATTTCAAAAGACACTGTTGTTGCCGTCATCGGTCTTGGCTATGTCGGCTTGCCTCTGGCCGTCGAATTCGGCAAGAAATACAAAACCATCGGGTTCGACCTTTCTGAAGTCAAGATCTCGAGCTACCGCGAGTATTGTGACCCCACCGGAGAAATCGGTACCGAAGACCTTAGGGTCGCAATGCGGCCCGGTGGTCTCGAAGTCACCAATGACCCGCACAGTCTTGCTGATGCCGATTTTTTGATCGTCGCCGTGCCAACCCCTGTTGATGAAGCCCACATCCCCGACTTCTCTCCGCTCATCAGCGCCAGCGCCACAGTTGGCCGACATTTGAAAGCCGGCGCCACCGTTATTTACGAATCTACTGTATATCCAGGCGCCACCGAAGAAGTTTGTATTCCCATTCTCGAAAGGGAGTCCGGTTTTCGATGGAAACAAGAATTCCATGTTGGCTACAGCCCGGAACGGGTCAATCCCGGCGATAAAGAGCGCACCATCTCAAATATCGTCAAGGTCGTTTCTGGCGATGATGAGGCTACTCTGACGGCAGTTAGTGAACTCTACGAGTCGGTCATTGCAGCTGGCGTTCACCGCGCAAGCTCCATCAAAGTTGCTGAAGCCGCTAAGGTTATCGAGAACACTCAGCGTGATCTGAACATAGCCTTGATGAACGAACTGGCGATCATTTTCAATAAGCTCGGTATCGATACTTTTGAGGTCCTACATGCTGCGGGCACCAAGTGGAACTTCTTGCCTTTCCGTCCTGGACTGGTTGGAGGGCATTGTATTGGTGTCGACCCTTACTACTTAACCCATAAGGCCGAGATGCTCGGCTACCACCCACAGGTAATTCTCGCCGGTCGACGCATCAACGACGGCATGGCTGCCTACGTCGCCCAGCAGACCGTCAAGCAGATGATTGAAGTTGGTAACAGCATTAAGGGGGCGAAGGTGATCGTGTTGGGGCTCACTTTCAAGGAAAATTGCCCGGACGTAAGAAACTCCAAAGTGGCTGATCTGGTGATGGAACTACAGGACTACGGCTGCGACGTCTTTGTGCATGATCCAATCGCCGACCCAGCGGAGGTGCGTCAAGAATATGGCATTGAACTAACTCTTTGGGAAAAACTTCCACAGGTTGATGCTGTTGTCGCCTCTGTTTCGCACCAGCACTATCGTGACTTGCCTCTTTGCGAACTACTGGCGAAGCTCAAGCATGCTGGGGTGTTTATTGATGTCAAGTCCTCTTACCCGAATCAAGCCATCACTGAATTGGGTTTTCATGTCTGGCGCTTGTAACTGTGTATAAAATTCAGCCAGTCATTCTTTGTGGTGGTTCGGGTACGCGCTTATGGCCGTTGTCGCGCACCGGCTTTCCTAAGCAGTTTCTCTGCTTAGCAGGTGATGAAAGCCTTTTTCAGGAAGCAGCAAAACGCTTAGCTGGGCTGGGTGCCTCTGATATCGCTGTTGCCGCCCCGTTAGTCGTAACCAATGAAGATCATCGCTTCGTTGTATTGGAGCAACTCCGCGAAGTAAATATCGAAGTAGGTGCACTGTTACTTGAGCCTGCTGGTCGTAATACAGCGCCGGCGCTCACCTTGGCAGCACTTGCTGCATCAAAGTCAGGTGCGGACCCCATTCTTGTCGTTGCTCCAGCCGATCAGACCTTGGCCGACACTGAAGCCTTTACCGCTTCCATGCGGATTGCTATAGATGAAGCTGAGGCCGGCAGCATAGTAATTTTGGGCATTCCTCCGGAACGTCCGGATACTGGCTATGGATATATTCAGGTTGCAGCCGGAGGTGATATGCAGGCGCTTTCAGTGCGGCGGTTCGTCGAAAAACCGGATGCTCAAACAGCGCGGTCCTATCTTAATCAGGGAAGCTACTACTGGAACGCCGGCATATTTGTACTCAAAGGCTCTCTCTGGCTTAAGGCATTAGAGCAGTTTCGCTCCGACATTTACCGGGCCACCAGTCAGGCATGGAACCAGCGCAGCACTGACGCCAACCCCGCAGCGCCGTTCGTACGTCCCGGTAAAACCGAATTCACATCCATCCCGTCCGAATCCATCGATTATGCTGTCATGGAACGTTGCCCGGGCAGCACTTTGCCCATTAAGATGGTGCCGCTCGATGCTGGCTGGAGCGACCTCGGCTCTTGGGATGCCGTGTGGAACGCCTCGCCCAAAGACGAGCGTGGCAACGCTCATGTGGGTGATGTGCTAACTACCCAGAGTCGCAACAACCTCGTGCATGCTTCCAGCCGCCTCGTAAGCCTAGTGGGCGTAGAAAATCTGATAGTGATTGAAACACCGGACGCCGTGTTGGTGGCCGATAAAGCCCACAGTCAGGATGTGAAGCACATAGTTGCTCAGTTGCAAAACACAAAACGCGAAGAACACACCCTGCACCGCAAGGTGCACCGCCCCTGGGGATGGTACGACAGCATTGACGAAGGTGGCCGCTTCAAAGTCAAGCGCATCCAGGTCAAGCCCGGTGCAAGCCTAAGCTTACAAAAACATCATCACCGTGCTGAGCACTGGATTGTAGTCAAAGGTACGGCCGAAATTATCAACGGTGACAAAGTGTTGCTGTTGTCTGAAAATCAGTCCACCTATATCCCGTTGGGTGAAGTACACCGACTGGGAAACCCTGGCACTATCCCGCTCGAAATCATCGAGGTGCAGTCGGGAAGCTATTTGGGTGAGGACGACATCGTTCGTTTTGAAGACCACTACGGGCGTGACCAAACATGAGTACACCTCCTAAGATTTACGTGGCGGGTCACCGTGGCATGGTGGGGTCGGCGATTGTTCGTCAACTGCTGCGCCAAAGCTATCCAGCCGAGTGCATCGTTACACGAACTCACTCAGAATTGGATCTAACCGACCAATCCACCGTGCGAGCTTTTTTTGCGAAGGAGAAGCCTGATCAGGTGTACTTGGCTGCTGCGAGGGTGGGGGGCATTCATGCCAACAATACCTATCCGGCCGAATTCATCTATCAGAACCTGATGATCGAGGCGAACATCATTGACGCCGCTTTTCGCCAGGGCGTCAAGCAGCTATTGTTCTTGGGCTCGAGTTGCATTTATCCGAAATTAGCCTCGCAGCCTATGCGTGAAGATGCTTTGCTGACAGGTACTCTTGAGTCGACTAATGAGCCCTACGCTATCGCCAAGATCGCCGGCATCAAACTCTGCGAGAGCTACAACCGCCAGTATGGTGAGAGCCATGGAGTGGACTATCGCAGCGTTATGCCCACCAATCTTTATGGTCCGGGTGACAACTACCACCCGGAAAACTCACACGTCATTCCTGCTCTGATCCGTCGTTTTCACGAAGCCAAGGTTGCTCACGCGCGCAGTGTTGCGATTTGGGGTACCGGTACGCCCAAGCGTGAATTTCTCTACGTCGACGACATGGCTGCAGCAAGTTTGCATGTGATGAATTTGAATAAGGCCACTTACGAGCAGCACACCCAGCCCATGCTTAGGCACATTAACGTAGGTTGTGGGCAAGACATCACCATCCGGCAATTGGCTGAAGCGATTGCTCGGGTGGCTGGATACCAGGGTGAAATTACTTTCGACCCAAGCAAACCCGATGGCACTCCGCGCAAGCTCATGGACAGTACACGGCTCAATGTTCTCGGGTGGCAAGCGAAGGTGGAGTTAGAGGTGGGACTGAAAAAGGCCTACGAAGACTTCCTGAAAAATCACATTGCTTAGCCTTGAGGAGCACAGAATGGCAAAACAACCTAAGGTCGCCCTCATTACCGGCGTTACTGGTCAAGACGGCGCTTACTTGGCTGAGTTTCTGCTTAACAAGGGCTACGTTGTCCACGGCATTAAGCGCCGCACCAGCCTATTCAATACCGATCGAATTGACCATCTCTATCGGGACAGGCATGAAAAGGATGTGCGGCTCTACTTGCATCATGGTGATCTGACAGACTCGTCCAGCCTTATCCGCATCATCCAGCAGACGCAGCCTGACGAGATATACAACCTCGCTGCGCAGAGCCACGTTGCCGTCAGCTTCGAGGCGCCCGAATACACCGCCAATTCTGATGCTCTGGGAGCCTTGCGCATTCTTGAGGCTTTGCGCATCCTCGGGCTGGAAAAGAAAACCCGCTTCTACCAGGCCAGTACCAGCGAGCTCTACGGTTTGGTGCTGGAAACCCCTCAGAAAGAAACGACCCCCTTTTATCCACGCAGCCCTTACGCTGTGGCCAAGCTCTACGCGTATTGGATCACTGTCAATTACCGTGAAGCCTATGGCATCTACGCGTGCAACGGAATCTTGTTTAACCACGAAAGCCCGGTTCGCGGCGAAACCTTCGTCACCCGAAAAATCACCCGCGCGCTAGCACGCATCAAACTTGGCCAGCAAGAAACTCTATATCTGGGCAATCTGGACGCGAGACGGGACTGGGGTCATGCCAAGGATTACGTCGAAATGCAGTGGCTGATGCTGCAGCAGGATCAGCCGGAAGACTTTGTTATTGCCACCGGCGTGCAGTACTCAGTACGTGACTTTGTGAATGCGGCCGCTCAAGAACTCGGTATGACCATACGGTGGGACGGCGAAGGAGCCGGCGAGAAAGGCTATTGGAACACTCCCGAAGGCGACAAGCTTGTGGTTGCAGTGGATCCGCGGTACTTCCGGCCAACTGAAGTTGAAACGTTGCTCGGTGATCCAACCAAAGCCAAGACCAAACTTGGATGGTCGCCCAGGATCAGCTTCGAGGAACTCGTGGCCGAGATGGTGCGCGAAGATTTCAAATCTGCTGAACGCGATGAACTCGTGAAACATCACGGATATAAAGTCATGACCTACCACGAGTAAAACGAGCTCATCTACGAACTCCGCAAGTCTTTGATTGCACTAAGAAGATCTACTGGTGTGTGATCAGTCTGAGTCATCGTACAAATTTTGAGTTCATTCAATAGCCAATAAGTAATCTTCGAGCGTGCTGCACTCTTTATAAATAAGGAATTTCATGACTGAGCTGGTTTCTTTCCAAGATAAGCAGGTTTGCGTTCTGGGCCTGGGTTATGTTGGTCTAACGCTCGCCGTAGCAATGGCCGACGTTGGGTTTCAAGTGCTTGGCGTTGAAATTCGAGACGAAGTACTGGCGCTGCTAAACAAGGGCGAAGCGCATTTTCACGAGCCGGGGTTACAGGAGCGTTTGCGTCGCGTGATCCGGTCTGGGCGCCTCCAATGCGCCAAGCGGATTCCTGATAGTTGGTCTGGAAGTGTGTTCATCATTACGGTCGGTACGCCTCTCGACGGCAACGGACGTTCTCGCCTCGACATGGTCCAGAACGTTGCTCGGGAAGTCGCTGATCGCATGAAAAACAACTCGCTCGTCATCATGCGCTCCACCGTCAAGCTCGGTACGACCCGGAACATCGTGTTGCCCCTTCTCGCAGCAAACGGGAAGCAATTTGATCTAGCCTTCTGCCCTGAACGCACCCTTGAAGGAAAGGCATTGACCGAGTTGCGTCAATTGCCACAAATCGTCGGTGGGATGACCAGCGAGGCTGCCGTTCGTGCCTCTCAGCTTTTCCAGTTCATCACGCCAACAGTCGTACGGGTCAGCAGTCTCGAGACGGCTGAAATGATCAAACTCATTGACAACGCCCAGCGCGATGTCGCTTTCGCTTATGCGAACGAAGTCGCACGCGCCTGCGATGCCATCGGTGTTAGTGCCGCTGAAGTTATACAGGCGGGGAAACTGGGCTACCCGCGGACCAACCTTCCCATGCCCGGGCCTGTTGGAGGGCCGTGCCTTGAGAAAGACTCCCACATCTTGGCTGAGGGCTTGCGCGATCTCGGGGTTGAACCCGAAATCACGATGGCCGCTCGGCGCACCAACGAAAATCAGCCAGCAGAGGTGGTTGCGCACCTAAGGCGTGTCACCACCGCCATGAGCGGATTCGCAGATCGCCCCATCATCACATTAATGGGCATCGCATTTAAGGGGCAGCCAGCCACGGACGATCTCCGAGGCACGATGGCTAAGCCGGTCTTTGCGCGTTTGCGTGAGGCCTATCCAACTGCGGAGTTTCGTGGATTCGATGCGGTCGTCAGTGCGGATGATGTCACGGGGTTTGGCCTTCGTCCTGCGCCCTCGCTGAAGCACGCGTTTGAAGGTGCCAGCTTGGTTGTGATCCTCAATAACCATCCAGCATTCAGTTCGATGGACATTGAAGATTTGGCAAAAGAGATGCAAGTACCAGGATTGATTTACGACTTCTGGAACTGCTTTAAGACTACAGATTTGCATTTGCCTCAGGGCGTTGCTTACCTGGCGCTTGGTAGCCATGGTCAAGTAAAACTGTAGAAGAATTAACTTCTGCGAATAGCTGAACATTTGAAAGGACGCATTGTGAAAATACTAGTTACAGGCTCGGCTGGATTTGTCGGCGGATATTTGGTCCGCGAATTGTTATCACAAGGCCACGATGTCGTCGGCATCGACAACTACTCCAAGTACGGGCCTGTGACGCGGGACTACGATAATCACCCTAAGTACAAGTTCGTCTACGGTGACTGCAAAGACGTGAAGTTGATGAAGGAGCTGGCGTCAAGTTGCGATCACATCATTGCGGGCGCCGCAATGATTGGTGGCATCACATATTTCCATGAGCACGCCTATGAGCTGTTGGCTGAAAACGAAAGAATCATTGCGTCTACGTTTGATGCCGCAATTGACAGCTACAAAAAGGGGCAGATCAAGAAGATCACGGTCATTTCGTCCAGCATGGTTTTTGAGAGCAGTGATTTGTATCCCACGCCAGAAGAGGCCGTCTTCACCAGCCCGCCCCCAAAAAGCACTTACGGCTTTCAGAAACTGTCGACTGAGTATTTCGCGAAAGGTGCCCACGAGCAGTACGGCCTGCCATACACAATCGTTCGACCCTTCAACTGCATCGGAACCGGGGAAGGAAGAGCGCTCTCCGACAAAGAGATATTGAGCGGAAACGTGAAGTTGGCGATGTCCCATGTGCTTCCCGATCTGGCGCAAAAAGCACTCAAAGGACAGAAGCCCCTCCACATTCTTGGTGCGGGCAATCAAATTCGGCATTACACACACGGTAAAGATCTGGCGAGAGGGATTCGCCTGGCAATGGAGTCCGGTAATGCGTTGAACAACGATTTCAACATCAGTACATCGCGATCAACCAGCGTTTTAGAACTGGCCAATCTGGTCTGGAAAGAAGTCAACGGCAACGTGCCATTTGATTTCGTATCTGACGCTGCCTATGAGTACGACGTGCAGAAGCGAGTCCCAAGTACGGAAAAGGCCGAAAAAATGCTCGGATTCAAGTCGGAAATTTCCTTGGAGGACGGAGTTAAGGAAGTTGTCGAATGGATTCGAGAGCAGATCAACCTTGGGAAAATGTGACGCGGACTTCCGTTCTGCTTCTCAAGAGTTCTTATGCATTCGCGGAATGAGCTAGCCATTTAAGGCGAAGCACGCACCGGTTAAACAAGAGGCATCGCCAATCTCTATCGTGACAAAGAAAAATTCAGAACAAAAGCATCTGCTCGTTGTCTCATCGGTATGGCCGCACGTCGCGGCAAACTTTGAGGCAGCGAACGTCATTTGTCATTCGATCGTGACGCAGCTGGTGAATGCCGGTGATTTCGACATCAGTTACGCATACGTCAATGCGAAGCCAGCCTCAATTCCCGAACCGGCAAGGGCTGAGATCGAAGAGCTGCGCGCGCGTGGCATCAACTTTGTCGAATTGCTGTTGCCTCCTCCATGGCGCATTGGCTCTAATCCGCTGCGATTGCTGCAAGCCTTGCTCAAGCCGGGAATTGTCCTCAATGGGCATGGCAACGGCGAGCGTCTCCTGAAGTCGCTCGGGGGTCGGAAGATCGACGCGGCTCTGGAAATATGGTCAGAGGTTGGGGCTAACGTCGTGGCCGAGTTGCCGGTCGTTCGTTTTGCATACCACGGCAATCCTGACCCGAAGGTTTTTGCGGCTCAACATGAGGCGCTGCGTCTTGTTGGCGCGCAGCCGCGTGGGTTCGCTGGAGTGGTTAGCTGGCTCCGTAGGAGTTTGCTGGGGGGGCTGCTAGTTCGCGGCCATCTGGCGGTGATGCGGCGCTTCAAATTCGTTGCGAATGTCGCTGCCAACGACGCCGCTTACTACGCAGAAAATGGCGTAGAGGCGTTTTACCTTCCCAACATGTGGCCGACCCTGCCGCCCGCAGATTGGGAGTCTCGTCGCGACGCGCTAGAGCAGATGAATCCAGGCAAAATTGTGGGCAGTATTGGGAACAAAGGCGCCACTGGAAATAGTTTGGGGTTCATCGCGCTTGGCCAAGAGGTCTTGCCCGAGCTAAAGCGCACTCTCCAGGGGACATCATTCGCTGTGCACATTTTCGGTGGTGGCCAGGTCAAGCCCGCGTTGCAGTTTCTGCTAGACGATCCTCACATCCAGGTGCGAGGGTTTGTCGAGGACCTAGACGCTGAGATACTTTCCGCGCCGGTTTTCCTGATCGCCAACAACCATCATCACTTCAAGGTAGGGCACACGCGGTTTCTACACGCATGGTCTCTCGGTGCCTGCGTTGTAGCGTTTAGCGACTGCCGTGATGCGATGCCGGAGATCGAGCATGGCTACAACGCATTGCTGGGGAACACGCCCGCCGAGGTTGCTGCTTTGGTCGCTCAGGCAATGGCAAACAGAGACTTGCGTCGTCGAATGGGCCGCGGCGGCGTGGAGACACTAAAGCGAGTCTTCTCGCCAGAAGCTGTTGCACTCACCCTCGCCGAGAGAATGCGTACAAGCCTAAATATGGCTGATTCTTGACGCGAGGCTATTGGTTCTATAGCTCATAAATCTTTTTAAAAGCATACCAAGGAATTTCCATGTTGAATGGTCCGGTTACTATTGCAAAGCGGATGCTCAATCCCTCCATGCTACGCGCAATCAGACCAACCTACTACCGATTGTTAGAGGTTGCCAGACGCCTGAGTGAACCAGCGATTACCCCATTGCCGGCCAAGGTCCACCGCGTACCGCAACTGCGCTTCCGCCTTGACTTTTTTCACGCGGCGCAGATATTTCTTCAGGTCAATCGCATCGACGGAAGTTACCTTGAGTTTGGTAGCCACGAGGTGAATACGTTCCGAATGGCGCTAAACACCATTGGCACACATGGTCGACCCAATAAGATCTCACACTTCTATGCCTTCGACAGCTTTGCGGGTATGCCCGAACCAACCGGCATCGATAAGCAAAAGATATGGCGCGAGGCGATGAATTTCACCTCCGAAGAGCGTTTCCGAGCGATTACGCGTCGTGATGCTTATCGTACGACGTCAGTAAAGGGATTCTTCAAGGATTCATTGTCACAGTTTGAACTCCGCGCTGGGCATTTGCCGGCATTGGTCTATATAGATTGCGACTACTATGAGTCAACGAAAGATGTCCTTGACTGGATTGGCCCCTACTTGCAGCACGGAACTCTCATCGCTTTTGACGACTGGGATTGCTACTTTGGTGACGATGCTCGCGGGCAACGGCGTGCATTTTCTGAATTTAGGGCTGAAATAGCTGAGCGCCTAGTGTTTACAAATTTTATGAAGATCATGTCAGGCGGCATGGCGTTTATCTGCATTGAGAAGGACAAGATCGGTACCGCCTTCGAAGGAACCTAGCTTCTTGTGTTGCGATTCCAATTCGATGCGGTGGTGATCGAGGGAGTTATCGCTTCGACGGTGTCAACAGGAACCTGATGTGAATCTATGAAACTGACGAGTATTGCGAATTTACGTAAACCTGTGATTGCGATGCGCGCGTTGTCGCGTGGTATTTTTTTCGCCCGCCCACGCGCCCAGCTGGCAAAGTATCTCGGTAGCTTCGTAGAGGAGGAGGCTTTCTACGCCCAGCTGCGCCACCTTGATTCGCCGCGGCGCGTTCCTGCCTCCCGAATACTTGCGGATGAAATCCCCGAGGGTCTATTTGTCAGCACCAGTTCCGGTCTGTTCCTGCTTGACAATGGCCAGTGGACGCAGCTGCTAGAAACGAAAGGCTACGGGGTGGCCGTCGCCCCAGATGGGCGGGTGTTTGCGGTGTGCTCGCCTGGAGAAGAGAGTGTGATCGTGCGTGCACGCCTAAAGCGCGGTAGCGCAGGCGCATATCTTGCGGATGCATCGGTGCTGTGTCGATTTGAAACTCGCTACCACCCCGAGCGTATCCATCAAATTGCCTGGGACTCGCATACCGGGCGTGTACTCTGCGCCAACACCCGGCGCAATTCGCTGCTCAGTATTGATCCCGATAGTGGTGCATTCGTCGACGAGTTCTTTCCATTCTGTGACCGATTCGGCGGAACTATCTGGACCGATCACAACCACGTCAACGGGGTTGCTGGCCACTATGGGAAGTTGCTGTTCTCAGCCCATACAGTCGGCGCCAATGGGTCTGCGCTGGGCTTCGTAGATGGCCGCCGAGTGCGGCTTTACGGTTTCGAAGGACGGGGTGTCCACGACATCCTGTTGCACGATGGTGGCGTTGTATTTTCCGATAGTTTTCGAACATCGCGCAGAGCGGTCGACCCGGCAGCAAGTGGCGCAGTGATGCGTTCCGGCGAGGCATACCTGAGCACCGCTATTGATTCCATAGATCAGCAGATAATGACCCGCGGCATCACCTTGCGCGGCGATCTTTCCTGCGTCGGTGCCAGCACCTTTGCTCGCCGCGACAAACGAGCTGCCGACAGCGGGGGCGGAGTGTTGGTGTTTCGGGGTAGTGATCTGTTAGAGCATATTCGCGGACCATTCTCGCAAGTTTACGATGTGCTACCGGTCAACGGCGAGCATACGGATAAGCCCTCCCCCGAGCTCGACGGAGACGCATTGGATGCGCTGTTCCGCAGAGATGTCGGGCCGTGTATATACGACCAAGTGGTAGAGCACGATCCGTTTGTGCCGCCTCTGCGATAAAGGTGACCGCTGGATGAGCGTACGCGCGGAGCCCTTCCACTGGCGCTTTCTGCATTTGCTGGCCCCTGGCCTGCTGCAGGCGGCGGCAGGCATCCTTGTCCTGCCCTTGGCTACGCGGATCTTAACGCCGGAGGATTACGGCATTTTCGCTTTGGTGACGGGCGTGACCGTTGCGGCTACCGCCATCGCCGCGCTGGGAAGCAGCTTCATCCTTGGGAATCGCTTCGATACCCGGGCCGAACACGCAGACAACATCCGAATTGTGTCGACCATGATGTGGCTGGTGCTATTTACGGGGCTGGCACTCTCGTTGATCGTGGTGCTTGGCTTTTGGGTGGGGCAAAAATACTCACCCCTGATATCCGCTATACCTTTGTCCGGCGTGCTGTTCGCGGCTATTGATTTGATCGCCAGCGCACTTTGGGGTGTTGCCACCTCCGTCGCTGTGCTCGCACGAATGACACGCCAGCATGCGGCCTTTGCGTCAGCGCGCGCATTGATCAATCCTTTGATCCTTCTATGTGTGCTCTTCGTATTGAAGATCCATGGGCCATCCGCCTTGTTCGCCGGACTGGGTGCCGCGGGCGTTGTTTCTTTGATTGGCAGTTGGCGCGTGACCCGGCCATACCTGCGTCCCCGTTTCGACCGCCATCTCGCTGTCGAGGCGGTTCGCATGGGGGGGTGGTTGGTATTGGCGAACTTTGCTGAAGCAATAGAGCGCATTGTGGAGCGTTGGGCGCTTGCATTCTTTGTCAACGTGCGGTCTACAGGTCTATTGACTCACGCACAAATTTACCCAAGCATGCTGATGCTGGGTATTCGGCCCGCGCTGCAGACGGCATGGCCCACTCTGCGGGACGAAGCGACTCATGCCACCCCGAGCTTTCCGAAGGGCAGGTATTTGGCGCATCTGATGGGGCTTGCATTTTGCTTGTCCTCCCTCGTGCTGGCTTTGGCTGGGACGGAGATGATCGGTCTGTTGACCAATAACCGTTTCGTCGACGCCGCGCCCATCGCGGCCATTCTGGTCTCAGTTGCGGGCCTGCGCCTTGCCGGGCGCCCCCAGCATGCCGTCGTCGTAGCCAATGGCTACGCAGGTACAGCCGCCTTGGTGAATGGCTTGTCTGCACTGGTCGGCGCTCTCTTGGCTCTGCTTCTGGTGCCGTTCTGGGGCTTGAATGGAGCAGTCGCGGCTCAGGCTGGCTATGGTTTGGTGTTTTTGGGGCTGCTGCACATTCTGTCTCGTCGCATTCGCAGCGCACCGATGCTCGATGGTGTCGCCCTGTGCGGTTTCGTATTGACTCTCGTGACGGTCGTGGGCGTGGTCAACCTAGACCCTCCGATCGCAGTGCGTCTTGCATTGGCGGTGCTCATTACGGTCACTGGTATTGCGTGGGCATGGAAGATGGTCCGTCGCAGCGGTATACCCTTTCCGTTGATATCGCGGAAAAGCTAGTGCTGATGGTGGAAAATCAGTGAAATTAAATGTGGCCCTGTCAATCAAGATTGCCTTTGACACAGGGCCGTGATGCCAAAGTTATGCTTCATTTAAAGGAGTTCACATGAAGGAGATCATGATCAACGGTCGTCGAGTCGGCCCGGATCACCCGCCTTACATCATCGCCGAGGCCTGTATCAACCATGAGGGCGATATCCGCATCGCGCGCGAAATGGTTTTTCATGCACGGGCTGCTGGCATCGATGCAATCAAGTTCCAGCTCCACGTGCTAGACGACGAGATGCTGCGCCAGACGCCTCAGTCAGCGAACTTCGACGAGCCACTCTACGATGCGTTGGAACGCACCAACCTGACCATCGCCGAGCATCGCGAATTAAAGAGCTTGTGCGAGAGCATTGGTATTCACTACATGTGCACTCCTTTCTCCGCAGCATCGGCTGATCTTTTGGAGAAGGATGTTCACGTCGACGTGTACAAGGTGGGGTCAGGTGAGTGCACCAATCACCCGCTGCAAAAGCACATTGCTGCCAAGGGCAAGGCGATGATTGTTTCCACCGGGATGACGGAGCTCAGCGAGGTAGACGAGACCGTCGCGGTACTCAAGAAGCACGCCGGCGGCGGTTTCGCGCTGACCCACTGTGTTTCCGCGTATCCGTGCCCCTACAACCGAGTCAACTTGGGCGTCATCCCGATATATGCCGAACGATACGGCGTGCCTATCGGGCTATCAGATCACAGCGTGGGCATCTATACCTCGCTCGGGGCGGTTGCTCTGGGTGCTTGCATCATCGAAAAGCATTTTTCATTAGACCGCACGGCCCCTGGCCCCGATCACAAATCGTCGATCGAGCCGCATGAATTGCGTGAGCTGGTGCGCGGTGCGCGCGCTGTCTGGGAGGCACGTGGTAGCACGCGCGAGATATTCCCGGAGGAACGCGAGATCGTCGCTTGGGCAAGAGAGAGCGTGGTTTCGGTTAAGCCGATTGCTGCGGGCGCTGTAATTACTCGCGACATGGTCTCAGTCAAGCGTCCGAGCCCAGGAGAAGGGGCCATCGCAGCCAAGCATCTCGAAGAAGTGGTTGGCAAGCGTGCAAAGACTGCCATCCCGGCGGATCAGCAGCTTCTATGGGCGCAGGTTGAGTAGTGGCTAAGCGAAGAATTTTAGTGACCTTGGAGTCACGAGCCACGTACGGATACTCGCGTAATGTGATGCGCGCTATGCGCGAATTCCCCGATCTTGAGCTCACGACGTTGGTGACCGGCATGCACTTGATGCCGGAGATGGGAAATAGCATCGACCTTATTCGAGGCGATGGTTTCCCTGTAACTGCAGAAGTGCCACTCGCTCCGAGTGGGAGTGGCGCCGGTGCTTGGGCGCGTGCGATGGGCGGGGCGATGGCAGGTTTTGCCGACGCAATGGAGCGCATCGCGCCAGACATCGTTTTGCTTTCTGGCGATCGTGCAGAAACCATCACACTCTGCATGACAGCTGCCTACATGGGGATTCCGATTGCGCACATCCAAGCGGGCGATAAATCTGGCCATATTGATGATGCTGCTCGCTATGCGATCGCAAAGCTTGCGCATATTCACTTTGCATCCTGCGAAGATTCGGCAAACCGTCTGCGCGGGTTGGGCGAGCAAGAGTTTCGAATCTTCAACACTGGAGCGCCGCAGCTCGACGACATCAACCGCGAATTCAAGGCCGCTGGACTCCGTGTCGGTGAACGCGACATCGATCTGAGCCGCCCGTATCTGTTGTTGATCATGCACCCGGTCATGGCTGAGCGTGACGAAGTGGGGCGCCAGATCAGTGACACCCTGGAAGCTTGCTTGGCCTCGGGGTTGCCGGTCGTCTGGATTTATCCAAACAGTGACTTGGGCTACGACGACATAGTCCAGACTATTGAGCACTACAAGGGGCACCCCCAGGTGGTCCCCGTTGCCAATCTGGAGCGCGACGACTACTTCAAATTGCTGTACAACGCAGCCGCCATGGTTGGCAACTCGTCCAGCGGCATCCTGGAGGCGCCCTCGTTCAAGGTGCCAGTTGTGAATATCGGGAATCGCCAGCGGGGACGCCCCCAAGCCAGCAACATCCTGAATTGCCTAGCGACGCGAGAGTCCATTGCTGCGGCCATCAACACGGCCCTGGGCGATTCACAGTTTCAGCAGGCTTGTGCTCGCGCAGTCAACCCGTACGGTGATGGCAAATCGTCGCCGCGCATATGCGAGATTCTTCGTACCATGCCGTTAGATCGACGTCTGCTCGACAAGGAGACGACATTCTGAGCTCGTTACATAAGAAATTCTGGAGCGCGTCATGAGCGACAAAAAAAGCCAGATCCAGCGCCGCTGGTTAGTGACCGGTGCAGCTGGTTTTATTGGCAGCAACCTCGCTGCCTACTTTCTCGATCGCGGCGAAGTTGTTGTTGGTCTCGACAACTTTTTCTCGGGCAAACGAGCCAATATTGAACGACTGGTGCGAGCCTACGGCTCACGTTTTCACTTCATCGAAGGAGACATCCTCGATGCAGCCGCGGTGCGGCGCGCAGTGGAGGGCTGTCACGCGGTCGCCCACCTTGCGGCGCAGGTCTCAGTAATACGTTCCATCGACCTCCCTAACGAGACCCACGACATCAATACGACTGGATTTCTGAATGTTCTACAAGGGGCCGGAGCCGCTGGTGTGGAAAGCTTGATTTACGCCTCCAGCTGCGCGGTTTATGGCGACAACGACGCCCTGCCGCTACGAGAGTCCGAAGAGCCGCGCCCCATGAGCCCGTACGCCGCGAGCAAATTGGCAAACGAAGCCTATGCTGCTGGCTTCCAGGTTTTGGCGCCCAATCTGAGCATTGTCGGGTTGCGCTTCTTCAATATCTTCGGTGCTTGGCAAGACGCTGCTGGAGGATATGCGGCCGTCATACCAAAGTGGATCGGTTTGCTGCGTGAGGGTAAGCAGCCATTGCTGTTTGGTGATGGGGGCGCAACTCGTGATTTCTGCCATGTGCACAACGTTTGCGAGGCGATATGGCGGTCTGCGCAGGCTGGGCGCAGCGTGAACGGCAAGGTATTCAATGTCGCCAGTGGTGTTGCCACGCGCCTTGACGCCCTGTACGCACTGATTGTTCAGCTGTTGCGCGAAGGCGGGATGGCCGCAGAGTTGCCTCAACCCAATCATCAGCCTTGGCGCGCCGGAGAAATCATGCATTCCTACGGCAGTCCAGACAGATCTGCTGAGCTCCTTAATTTCCGCTGCGAGGTTGCGCTGGCGGACGGCTTGCGCCACATGCTCGTCGAGGAATACGGCGCGCCAGAGGCATTGAAGCTCAATTCACATCATTCTCAACGGAGTCCGAAACATGAGTAAGCGAGTTTTTATTACTGGCGGAAGTGGCCTTATAGGTCTGACGCTCGCACGCAATTTGGTGTCAAACGGATACGAAGTCACCCTCTATGACCTCGCCGAACAGTTCGCTCGACGCCAAGCCGAAGTCGACAAGCTTGTGGCTAGCGGCAAAGTGCGTACCGCTATTGGGACCATCATGGATCGTTGGTCTGTGACCATCGCGTCTAAAGGTGCGGACGTTGTCGTACACCTGGCGGCAATGCTTGGCGTGAAGCGCACCGAAGACAATCGCCTGCAGTGCATGGACATCAACGTCAATGGCAGCGACAACGTACTCAATGCCTGCGTTCAAAACCGCGTTGCGCACGTCATCATCGCGTCGTCGTCGGAAGTTTATGGCGAGCCGACCATGAACCCGGTTCACGAAGGTGTAGAAACCAAAGGAAAGACCGTCTACGCAGTGTCAAAAATGGGCGCAGAAGAGTTGGTTAAGGGGTATCACCAGATCTGCACGGATCTGGACTACACCATTGTGCGATTCTTCAATACCTATGGTGAAGGGCAAGTCGCGCAGTTCGTTTTGTCGCGCTTTGTGAAGCGAGTGTTGTCCGGGAAAAACCCACAGGTTTATGGCGACGGAACCCAAACGCGCTCGTATTGTCACGTCGCCGATGCGGTGGAGGGCGTGCGCGCGATCATCGAGAAACCCATCGCCCGCAATCGCGTCTACAACATTGGGAATTCCGTCGAAGTCTATACGCTGACCCAAGTTGCGCAGAAAGTCATCGACATTCTCAAGCCCGATGCCGGCTTGCGTGTGGATATCTTGCCCTTCGAAGAGTCAGACCGCACTCCCGATCGCGAAATCAACATCCGCTATTGCGACAACTCCCGTGCGGTCGCGGAACTGGGCCTCAATCCAAAAGTCTCGCTTGAGGAGGGCGTGCGTCGCATTGCAGCGTCTGTGATTCATGAGGACTGGGCCGATCGATGATTGGCAACAAGCGATTTCTGGCTGTGGTGCCTGCGCGGGGGGGCTCCAAGTCCGTGCCGCGCAAAAACATTCGGCCGCTAGGCGGCAAGCCATTGCTCTCCCATACCTTGGCGCAGATCGCTGCAGTTCCCGAGATTGATGTCGCCGTCGTCTCAACCGACGATGTTGAGATCGCTGCCGTGGCTCGGGCGGATGGGGGCAGAGTGGTTGAACGTCCAGCTGAACTGGCTGGAGACACAGCCCCAACAGAATGGGCCCTGCTGCACGCGCTCGATGCCTTGGCGGAAAAAGGCGAGCACTTTGACTATGTGATGGTGCTTGAGCCCACCTCGCCGTTTCGTTTCCCCGCAACCATCCGCAGGTGTATGGAGCGGATTGTTGAGGCGGATGGCAAGTCGCTGATGACGGTCGTTGAGACACGAGCCAATATTGGCTCGCTTGAAGCGGGTGTATTCCGTCCGCTGATACCCGGAGCACCCCGCCGGCGTCAGGAGCGAAAGCCTTTCTATATTGAAAGCAGCACAGTTTATGTAGCGAGTGTCGGCTACTTGAGGGCCAGTGGCACGTTGGTCTGCGATGACTGGTTGGCAGTGCCTGTCGATGAACGCGAAACGGTCGACATCAACACGCCACTAGATTTTGAAGTTGCGGAGGCACTTTTCACATACAACGATCGCAACCGATGAGTAAATAGAGTGGATCGCAGCATCGAATTTGAGCAGAAGTCTCCGTTCAACGCGGGCCGCCAGATCGGTTCCAGTGGTCACAAACCTTCATCCTGACGACCTCCCAAAGCGCAAGTGCCACCATGTATCTCGCCAAGTTTTTTGCTGCTTTCCTGAGGAAAACCCCATTCTTTATCCCGGCGCGGACCGCTTATTCGCTATTAGTCCCGCGCCTGCGTGCTGCGCGTCGCGAAGAGTTGGCCGATCTGGCAAGAATTTCGGAAAAATGCGGCAGTGCCTTGCAGTTTCCGCTGTATGACGCCCAGGGTGCAAGCAAATCAGTGCTCATTATGGGTATGGGACGTGCAAGGTTTATTGCGCTGGAAGCTGCAATGCGTAAGTCCTTCGAGCTCGCGGGTTATCGCTGCAAGGTGATCGTGCCACAGGACGCTATGGTGGCCAAAGCGTATCGGCAACTGGGTAGCGATGAGTTGATTTTCCTTGATCATTACCAAGCCGTCATGCCTAGCGAGGGCAGGCGCATGCTGGCGGTGTGTAAGACACTGGACGACGTGATCAATCTTTGCATGGAGGGTGTCCGTTGCGGTAAGTACGCGGTATCGACGCTGATGCGCAAAACGCGCTCGGGCTCGTTTGATTTGGCGGACGCCGCTATCCGCGAAGATTTAGCAGGTGCACTCGACCGATCGCTGCAGTGCACACGCACTGCGCGGGCTCTTCTAGAATGCCTCAAACCAGATGCGCTGGTGCTCGTCGATCGCGGTTACTCGCCGTCGGGCGAGCTGTTTGACAGCTGTATCGAAACCAATATTCCGGTGTTTACTTGGAACGCAGCGCATCGCAATGATTCGCTGATGCTCAAACGTTACACCCGCGCGAATCGTGATGTCCATCCCTCATCTCTGTCAGCGGACACTTGGAGTCGGATTAAGGCTTGGCCCTGGAGTGCGGAGCTTAGTGAGTGCGTGTTGCAGGAGCTGGAACGCTGCTATAAGTCGGGCGAGTGGTACGGAGAGGTTGGTACTCAATTTAATAAGAAGGCGGTGGACAAGACAGCCTTGGTGCGCCAGCTGGGGTTGGACCCAAGTCGCAAGACAGTGGTGATTTTCCCGCACATCTTCTGGGACGCCACCTTCTTTTGGGGCACGGACTTATTCGAGAACTACGAAGAGTGGTTCGTTGAGACGGCCAAGGCTGCTTGCAAGAATGCTGCAGTGAATTGGGTGATTAAAGTTCATCCAGCGAATATCGTTAAGAATTTTCGCGATGGTGTGAGCACCGAGCATTCGGAAATTTCGGCAATTCGCCGTTCGATCGGCGAGCTTCCATCTCATGTCAAGCTGCTCGAGGCAGACACGCCGATCAGCACTCTCTCATTGTTTAAGGCAATAGATGCCTGCGTTACCGTGCGCGGTACAACTGGCATCGAAGCCGCGTGCTTTGGTATCCCTGTGCTGACTGCTGGCACGGGTCGTTATGACCGGTTGGGGTTCACGCTGGACTCGAACAGCCGCGAAGAGTTTCTCGCCCGCATGGCAGACATACAGAACTCTACGCGGCTCACTTCCGAGCAAACCCAACTGGCGCTCAAACACGCATGGGGCGTACTCATTGGACGCCCAGTATCTCTGCAGATATTCCACATGCGCTATAGCAATACAAAAACCGCTGAACTCGAGCTTGAATTTCAAGCCAAAAGCCCTAATGCGCTTCGAGAGTTACCTGATCTGATGGCGATGGCAACTTGGATACGTAGCAGCACCGAGGACTTCATGAACTGGCCTGCAAAGTAGGACTGACCGGTGAAGCTGATCCATTTGAGCCAAACCGATGCTGGCGCTGGCGCCGGGCGTGCCGCCTACAGAATCCATCGAGCTCTGCTAAAGCTGGGAGTGGACTCGCGCATGCTTGTTGCGGACAAGCGCACCGTCGATCCGACGGTTAGCGGACTCAAGCGCAGCGGCCTGTCCCGTGCACGTGTATGCGAGTGGCTGGAAGCCCGCAACGGCCATCGATTGGCTGTGAACCCGGATGTTTTGTTCTCTCCCGCGAGTTATTCCCAATTCGACGCCGCCGACCACCCAGACTTGCGCACGGCTGATGTGGTCAACCTCTATTGGATTAACGGCGGATTTGTCTCTCCGGAAAACCTGGTACGCATCGGCAAACCACTGGTATGGCGTCTATCTGACGTGTGGCCGTTTACAGGGGGGTGCCACTATCCCGGGGGGTGTGATCATTTTGAAACACAGTGTGGAAATTGCCCCCAGTTGTGTCGACCGGGGCCTGAAGATGCAGCCAAACGCCTTTGGCTGCGGAAGCAAGAAACCTGGCGATCACTAGACCTGACTGTAGCGGCACCGAGCAACTGGATGGCCGGATTGGCCCGGCGCAGTTCGCTGTTTGCAAACAGGCGCATTGAGGTGATCCCCACGGGAGTGGATTTAGATCGCTATCGACCCGAAGACCGGCGCGCGGCAAGAGCCCGATGGGGATTGCCGCAGGATCGCCTACTGGTGCTATTCGGCGCGATGAACTCAACCGACGATTTGCGCAAAGGCTATCGGGAGCTCCGGCAGGCGTTGGAGGTCTTGTCGCTGAATCCACTGGCATCGCGTATCCAGGCAGTCGTGTTTGGTAGTGATGGCCCGTTGTCAGATGGTCTGTTGCCAATGCCTGCTGTGTCACTTGGGCGTTTGGAGGGAGACGAAGCTCTGGCTGCGGCATACAACTGCGCAGATGTTGTGGTTGTCCCCTCCCTGGAGGATAACTTGCCCAATGTAGCGCTGGAGGCCATTGCTTGTGGCACTCCGGTCGTTGCATTTAATGTTTGCGGTATGTCTGACATCGTGGTTGATGGCAGAAATGGCCGGCTGATTCCCAGTGTCGACCCCGTCGGGATGGGGCACGCTTTGATAGAAATGTTGTCGGACAATGAAAGATTGATGTCGATGCGAGCTAGTGCACGGCAGCACGCCTGTCAGAGATTCTCTCTGGAAAGTCAAGCCAAGGCTTACCTGGAACTGTATCGCCAGATTATCGCTAGACATACAATCGAAAACTGCTGAGATGCGATGGGTGGAGGACTCAAGTGACAAACGAGAACGCGGAAAAAAGTAAGCCCGAGGCAAAACCCCTCCAGTGGACTGATGATTTAGTCAGAAAATTCTGGAACTATCAATCTCGGTTCCCGGAGAACTATTTCACTAGTCTTTACGGGGATCGCATCGCAGAGGCGGTGGGACGCCACGTTCCGCGGCAAGCGCGGATTCTTGACTACGCTTGTGGCACGGGTGCCCTAACTGGACATTTGCTGGGTGCGGGATTCTGGGTAAGTGCTTGTGATCTCTCGCCTGATTCGGTTGCGTATGTGCAAAAGAGCTATGCCGGGACGGCGGCGTTTCGTGGAGCTTCGAAAATCGACGACTTGCTAGCTAGTGGCGAGCAGTTTGATGCAGTTGTCTTGGTCGAGTTGATTGAGCATGTCGATTCGACCGTACTTACGACAGTCATGACTGACATACGCAAGGTGCTCGCACCCGATGGCATGGTGATTGTGACGACGCCAAATGCCGAGAACCTGGATATCGAAACCGTGTTTTGCCCATGCTGCAGCCATACATTTCATCGCTGGCAACATGTACGAAGCTGGAATGGAGCATCCCTTGCAGAGTGTCTGAATGAGCATGGATTTGAAACTATCTCTATCGATGAGACTGACTTTTCCTTAAGTCGGAAAAATGGTCTTGTTCGCTATTACCTGCACAAACTAATGCGGGCTTTGCGGCGACGGAAACTGCCACATCTCATGGTCGTCGCTAAAAAGGGGCCATAAGGGAAGGCGGCAACTTGAGTCGATCGTCAGCATCAATTGTCTTCCCTCTGATTCATGAGTCAAAGTCTGAGTCCCATAATTTCGGTCATCACTGTTGTTCGTAACGGCGCTGCTGTCATTGCAGACTGTATCGACAGTGTGCTTGCTCAGAAAATCACAGGACTAGAGTACATCGTAATCGATGGGGCTTCGACCGATGGAACGCAGGACATAGTTCGGTGCTATGGCGACGCTATCTCGGTTTGCATTAGCGAGCCCGATCAAGGCTTATATGACGCCATGAACAAAGGGTTGCGTCTCGCGCGTGGCCGCTACATACACTTCCTCAATGCCGATGACCGCTACGTTGCGACCGATACCCTGCGGCAGCTGCTGCCCAGATTGGACGAAAACACTGTCTGTTATGGCGCAATGATCTATCAGGAGGAAGATGGGCGACAGCGCCGCCTCGGCGCGCCCTTCTCCTGGGAGCGGGAGCTGGTGGAGTCACATATTCCGCAGCCGACCCTGTTCGTTCCAACGCGCTTGTATCGCGAAGTAGGCGAGTTCGATCTGAAATATCGAATCGCCGCCGACTATGACATGGTGTTACGCCTCGTGAAACGCTTCCCGGTTCGTTTTGTTGATCAGCCTGTGACTTTGATGATGGCTGGTGGCGTCAGCTATACGCAGATGGGACGCACCTTCAAAGAAGCAACTCGAGTGTCGGTCAGCCATGGTCGCCCGGTTGCACTGGCCTACCTCACCTACATGCGGCACATGATCAATTGGCAGATAGCGCGGCGGCTGCCGGTATCGTGCATCGAGCTATGGCGCAGGCTGCGAGGTCGCGCATGAGCATCCATGTTGCGCATGTCATGCGCACTTATGGCGTGCATGGAGGCGAGACTCAACTGGCGCAGTTGTTTCGCTCTTTCGTAGAGCCAGACTTTCAGCATCTGTTCTTCTTTGTCTATCGCGACGACGTCTGCCAGCGGCACTTCTCGGCAATTCCCCAATTGCGAACAGAAACGCTGCTGGGTTTGAGGTCCAAAGTGTTTCCGTCCTTGCGTAAGGAAATGCTGGTCCTGCTGCTGCTGCTGCCAGTTCTGCAGATCTGTCTGCTCCTGGCTTTGCGTCGCAATAGTTGCCGCATCTGCGTTGCTCACGGCGTGCAAGGAGCCATGGTGGCTTGGCTGGCCGCCACGCTTCTGCGCAATGTGCGCTTCGTCTATGTCCATCGGGGTACCAAGTCTGCGCAAGGCAAGAACTCCCTGTTTACGTTGCTCTATCGGCCCTTTGATGTAATTGCTGGCGTTTCCCATGCCTCGGCTGAATCGCTGCGTGATCTTGCTCCAAACAAGCGGCCACTTGCTATCGAAAATGGCATCGACTGGCAGGCGATTGAGGGTGTTCTCAAGCAGTGTCCCGCTGGGGATGCGCGCGATCGTTTCACCGTAGTCTGCGTTGGCCGGCTGTTGCCAGCCAAGGGGCAAGCCCTCATCCTGGAGTCCTTTGCAGATGTGTGCGCGCGGGTGCCTGATGCAGAGCTTCTCGTTATTGGCGGGGGGCCAGATGCGGCCTCGCTGAGCGAACGCGTGGAGCAATTGGGGGTCGCTGCGAATGTGAAATTCCTCGGTGAGCGCAAAGACGTTGTTTGTCTGCTGGGGCGCAGCCAGGTGTTTGTGCATGCCTCGGAATCAGAAGGCCTTAGTAATGCGGTCCTCGAGGCGATGGCGGTTGGCCTGCCTAGTGTGGTCGTCGCAGCGCCGGGTGTGACCGAATGCCACGTCGAATCAGAGACGGCGTTTATCGTTTCGCGATCTCAGGCCGAGTTGAGCGAGCGGCTACTTTTGCTCGCTGCAGATCCGACTTTGCGTCAGCGCATGGGCCTGGCAGCGCAAGCCCGCGTTCGCGACCACTATTCGATTGCCGCCAATGGCAGGCGCTACGCAGCGCTCTATCGACAACTTACCTAACCCGAATCGGCGAGCTTTAGATATGTGCGGAATACTAGGCGCCACCGGCGGCATGGCAGCGCGTGCATCGGATGCGGACTTCTTCGATGCACTTGATTTGATTCGGCATCGTGGCCCCGACGGGGGCTCGGTGTGGAGTGCTGCCGGTGTCCGCCTAGGACATCGCCGCCTCGCCATCGTCGATCTGGCCCAGCGCGCTGATCAGCCCATGCGTCAGGGCGAACTGACCATTGTGTTTAACGGCGAAATCTATAACTTCCGTGAGCTGCGCGCAGAACTCGGTGCGCTCGGCCACACATTTTCTACCAGCTCCGATACTGAAGTTCTGTTGCGAGCATGGAGGCAATGGGGGGCGGACTGTTTGCGCCGTCTCGAAGGGATGTTCGCTTTTGCGTTGTGGGATAGTGCACAAGAGAAACTATTTCTTGCGCGCGATCGCTACGGCGAAAAACCTCTGTTTGTGCATGAGTCCGGTGATGGTTTAGCTTTCGCGTCGGAGATGCCGCCACTGATCCGACTGGCCGGGACTTCACTCCGCGAGAACAGTGCCGCTACGGGTTTGTTTTTTCTCTACTCCTATATTCCGGCCCCCTATGGCGCTCTGCAAGGGGTTTCCCAACTGGAGCCAGGATGCTGGATGGAGTGGAGCAGGCAAGGCGTCCTGCAGCGCCACCGCTACTACAGTCTGCAATCGGAGGTCGCCGCAAGCGCGGCTCAACCGCAGCAGTCGTATGGGGAGGCCTGCCTCACGCTGAAGACGATGTTGAGCCAAGCCGTTCGGCAACGGGTGGAAACCGCCGACGTGCCGGTCGCCAGTCTCCTGAGCGGTGGCATCGATAGCTCCATCGTGACCATTCTTGCCGCTCAAGCCCAGGCTTCTGGTCGGCCGATGTCTGTTTATTCTCTCGGCTTCCCAGAAGACCCTGGTTTCGATGAAACCGATTTTGCGAAGGCGGTCACGGCGACTTTGCCAAATGTTCGCCACCATATCGTCGAGGCCACAGAGGACAGTGTGCTGCGGTTTGCCGGAGAGGTACTCGATCGGCTCGGTGAGCCCTATGCGGATGCTTCCATCCTGCCGACCTCGTTGTTGTGCTCGAAGATCGAGGAGAAAGTCGCGCTGGGAGGTGACGCTGCGGACGAACTATTTGCTGGGTATGGCATCTATCCAGCGATTGCAGCGGGGGCACATTTGCCTGCGCCAGTGCGTAGTTTGCTGGGTTGGGTGCCGCGCCACCCGAATCCACCGGCAATTCGCAATGCGCGTTTGCGTGCGGCCGCACTCTTTCATCGGCATTTGCGCGCGACGCCGCTAGAAAGCTATCTAAGCTGGCGCAGTTACGCGGATGCGGATGTGCTTTCGACCCTGGGAATTGACACCTCCGCTGCCGCTGGCTTTGCCACAACTTTGGATCGCAGCGGTGCCGGCTCGTTACGCGACGTCCAGGTCCTGGACGTTGCATTTAACTTGCCGAACGATATGCTCAAGAAAGTGGATCATGCCGCCATGTTTCACGGTCTCGAAGTCCGCTTGCCTTTCCTCGACAGCAAGTTGGTGCACTGGGCGTTAGGACTTCCGGATGAGTACCGTTTGAACGGGCGCACTCGAAAACGAATTCTGCGTGACGCCTTCGCTGATGTTTTGCCCGAGATGGTGTTGACGCGCGGCAAGATGGGCTTTCTCCTTCCGATTCGGCGCTGGTTTCGGGAGGGGAGACTGCGAGACGAACTGGATGCAATGTTGTCGTCGCAGAATGTTCTGAATATAAAGGCTGCGCAAGCTGTTCTGAATGAACATGCGGCGGGGCGTGCAGATCGCTCAGTCTTGCTGTGGTCGATGTATGTCTATCTCCGGTGGCGTTCAAGAACTTCTGGATGGGCTACACATAGAGGGAGTTGAAATCAAAATAAATACCTATCAGGGAGATGGGAAAGTCGTCAAGCACGTGAGCAATCCACACAGCCTTTTGGTGTTGTGCGGACTGTTTGCTGCGTTTGCTGTGCTGCGCGCGCTGCGCAGCTACGGGTGGTCGCTCAATGAATTACCAACTTGGATTGCGCTGTTCGCAGGCGGCTTCTTGCTAGCAATCAGCGCCTTTTTCGTTTGGGTGGCTCAGTCGCCAGATCGGGCGAGCTATTTTTTGGGAGCTTCTGTTGCATTGGGCGAGCTTCCGGAAATACCAAAGCTGTATTTTCTGAAAGACGTTGCCCACTTGGCACTGTTTGTGTTCGTCGTCGCCCATTGGCGGTCTGCCAACGTCGTGCAGCAATTGCGATCGATGACCGACATAAGGCTGAGGAGCTATGTGCTCTTCTTGATTTTGGCCGTGGTGAGTGTCGGGTTGAATTTCGTTCTGCGGGGTGACGTATGGCAGCTGAAGGTGGGTCTTCTGGGCTTGTGGACTCTGGCGGTGCTGCTTGTGACTCTGTGTGTGATCTTTGCCAATCCAGGGCCACGAATTTTCCGATCTCTCTATAGAGGATTTCTTGAATCGGCCCCGATTGCGGCCGCGCTTGGGTTGGCAGCAGTTGTCTTACTGCTCATCACGCACTATTCGGCGGGGGCGACGGGAGATGGCCGGAATACGCTTTGGGGGCTCGGTTACTTTGATCGGCTCACTTTTTTGTTTGATGGTCCCAGCGTCGCCGCCTGTTACTTTGTTGTGGCCATGAGTTTCGCAATCTGCGAGCTCAGTAAACATAGGGATGCCACAAAAAAGTGGTTGAGAGTGGGCTTTCTTTTTTTGGTGCAAATATCGCCTTGGCTCATCGTGGCTTCAGGTTCCCGCGTCGGGAAAATCGCACTACTGGTCTTGATCGTGTCGGGCTTGATCTGGAAGCCAGTCCGTAGAGCGACGTTGATTGCATTTCTGTCTGCCGTTCTCGCAATGTGGGTGTCTCTTGATTTTCAGTCCCTGCCGAGCGCCCTTGGATATCGCCTTGGGCAAGTTCTTCCTGAGTATTTTGATCCTCAATTTTTTGAAAAGTTAAGGCTCGGTGAGAGATTTTTCGTGCTGGAAGAGCGGGGTGATCTGATGAGGGATTCAATCCAGGTGATGCGAGAGGCTCCGTTCGTCAATCAACTCATTGGAATGGGGTACGGAGTGGCCGGGTATCGCACCTCGCCTTACAGCGAGCCGCACAACCAATTTATGGGCGTGGTTGTAGAAGTTGGTGTTCTGGGTGTTCTTGCCTTAGGCTACTTCGCGCTGATCTGCGTTTGGCGCGCTTTTGTCCTACTGCGCGGTTTGCCCCAATCCCAGCAATCATCTGTATGGGCGTTTTCGGTCAGCCTGGTAGCATTGCTCGGGCTGGCGGTTAGCTACCAGATCACCACAAAAGGAATCATGTTGGTGCTGCTCTTGCTGACGGTTAGCCGGCCAGGCATGAGTAAATTCAAAACGAGAGACTGATGTCCACTCCACTCAAGGTTCTGATATGGCATTGGGGGCGGCGTGGAGGCGGGCCGCGCTATACGCTCGAGTTAGCGCGGGTATTAGCCCGACGTGATGACATGGATGTCTATCTATCCTTGTCTCGCCAATCCGAGATTTATGCCGACTTTGAGGACATTCCCGCTGCCGGTTGCTTCGATATCGATACCTACGAAAGCATCTATCAGTTTGGACTCCGTAGCCTCAAACTACCGTTGCTGAAGCGCCGTTTCGCCCGCTATCTTCGAGAACTTCGGATTGATGTCGTGTTTTGCACCATGGATCACCTGTGGGGTGCCTTCATGGCCAGTGTCATTCGCGATTCAGATGCCTCTTACCTGTTGACCGTGCACGACGCAACCCGGCACCCAGGTGAAGACCAAGGCTGGCGGCGTTGGCTACTGCGGCGCGATATTGGCGCGTCGGATGCCGCCCTCGTTTTGACGCGCTCGGTTGGCGCATCGCTGCAGGCCAATTACTCTTATCCGGCTGATCGAGTTTTCCTATCTGCCCATGGGCATTTTGGTGATGGCAGTGTTGAGGTCGACGCGCGCAATCTTCCGACCAATCGGCCGGTGCGCCTGCTGTTCTTCGGTCGTATCTTGCCGTACAAGGGGCTTGATTTGATGCTGGAGGCGTTGCCGATTCTTCGGCGAGAGTTTCCCAATCTTCAACTGGAGGTTTGGGGTCACGGCAATATCGCCCCTTACCAGTCGGCGATCGAGCTGGTTGGGGGTGTGCGGGTTGAAAACCGCTGGATCGAAGAGGAAGAAATCCCTCAAATCTTTGCGTCCACGGATCTGGGTGTTTTGCCATATCGCGAAGCGAGTCAATCGGGCGTCGTGGCCACCGCGTTCGCGGTGGGGATGCCCTGCGTCGCCACCCCGATACCCGGACTGTGCGAGCAGATTAGTGATGGTGCTACCGGTACCATCGCTGCCGGCTACAGCCCCGCAGAGTACGCAGAAGCGGTTGCCAAAGTCTTGCGTGATCCAGCGTTCTATATGCGACTGTCGCAGAACTGCATCGCGGTGACCAAGACAACCCTAAGTTGGGAAACAATCGGTGAAACGGTCGCCGATGCTTTGCGCGGCGCGCATGCCAAAGGTAAGCGCCAAAAGGAAAATTGATCATGTGCGGTATCGCAGGAGTCGCTTTACGCGAGCAAGGAATAAATTCCAACAAACTTGACCGCATGCGCGATGCATTGACGCATCGCGGCCCCGATGGTGCGGGCAGCTGGATTTCCGCTGACGGCCGGGTTGGTCTGGCGCACCGTCGCCTTTCTATTCTGGATTTGTCCACCGCCGGCGCACAGCCCATGCATTCGGTGTCGGGGCGATACAGCATCTCCTTCAATGGTGAGATCTACAACTTTGCCGATCTGCGCAAGGAGCTCGAAGCCACGGGCATGCGCTTCATCGGCCATTCGGATACCGAGGTCATCCTTGGGGCCTGTGAGCGCTGGGGCGTGGTTGTGGCGTTGCCGCGGCTGGCGGGGATGTTCGCCTTTGCAATCTGGGATGCGAAGGACGGCGTTTTGTACCTCGCTCGTGACCGGGTCGGGATCAAACCGTTCTATTACAGCCATCACCACGGTGAGTTGAGCTTTTCTTCGGAGCTGCGTCCGCTGGTGAATTGGCGGGGCAGCTTGCCCCCGATCTCCAAGCGTGGGCTCAATGAGTTCCTGCGGCTGGGATACGTCCCGTGTCCGTTGAGTATCTTCGAGGGAATCTGGAAGTTGCCGCCGGGTACTTACATGACTTGGCGAGCAGGGGAGTTGTCTGAGCCGCGGGCTTTCTGGACCTATTCAGAAGCGGTCAACCGCGGCCTTGCGGATGCCCTAGTTGATGAGCACAGCGCACTCACTGAGCTTGAACGTGTTCTGCAGGCGAGCGTTGCTCGCCATATGGTTTCGGATGTCCCCGTTGGAGCGTTTCTTTCCGGCGGGATCGATTCGAGCTCTGTGGTTGCTTTGATGCAGTCTCAGAGCAGTCGGCCAGTCAAAACTTTCTCAATTGGCTTCAGTGACGTCGCTTACGACGAGGCCAAGTATGCGGCACGCGTAGCCGCCCATCTGGGGACTGACCATACTGAGTTGTATGTGACCGACGCCGATGCGCGCGCAGTCATTCCCTACCTGCCGGACACCTATGACGAGCCGTTTGCCGACGTCTCCCAGATTCCCACCATTTTGGTGTCGCAACTCGCGCGTAGGCATGTGACCGTGGCCTTGTCTGGTGACGGCGGCGACGAATTGTTCGCTGGCTACAACCGCTATATTTTTGTCGCAGCCTTCTGGCGCAAATTGCAGCGTCTTCCGCTCAACCTTCGGCGTATGGCTGCTGCCTGTCTCCGCTACCCAAGCGTGGCGCGTTGGGATGCTTTCTTTAAAGCGGCTGGCCCGTTGTTCCCGCGATCGCTGCAGCCGAGCATGCCTGGTCAGAAAATGCATAAGATCGGCGCCATCCTGCCGTCAGCTTCGTTGCTCGCACTTCATAGTCGTTTGGTCGCGCAGTGGGCGACACCACAAGTGGCCTTGAGTCCTGACTGGCGTGCCGGCGAAGCACTTTGGCAGGAGTTATTGCAAGAAGATGTTGCTCTGACGCCGCCAATGCAGCAAGCGGTTTGGGATGCGCAGACCTATATGGTGGACGACATTCTGACCAAGGTTGATCGCGCAAGTATGCGTTTTGGGCTCGAAGCGCGCGTTCCTCTGCTTGATCACACGGTCGTTGAGATGGCGTGGCGTGTTCCTGAGACCATGAAGCTGCGCGATGGTCAAGGCAAATGGCTGCTGAAGCAGCTGCTCTATAAGCATGTCCCGCAATCGTTGGTAGATCGTCCCAAGATGGGATTTGGCGTGCCGATCGATGCTTGGCTGCGTGAGGGCGTTCGCGATTGGGCGGAAGTCTATCTCGACGAGCACCGTCTGCGCAGCGAAGGTTATCTTGATGCTGATGTCATTCGGCAGACTTGGCTGCAGCATCAGAAGGGCGCGGGTGAGAGCGGTGGACCGCTATGGACTGTCTTGATGTTCCAGCAATGGCTGGAGCGCTGCAAGGAATGGCTATGATTTCCAGACTGCCCTGGTGGGCGAAGCTTTATGCCAAGCTGGTGTTAGCGCGCCTGCCAGTGCCCTATAGCCTCTGGCGCAGGCTGAAGCTCTTTCGCCATGGCGAGATGAATGAACCCGCGCGGGCCATTCGCACATTCGAAAACTACTATCGACGTGCTCGTGAGCACGCCGGCATTGCGTCAGGTTTTACGGTGCTCGAGCTTGGGCCGGGCGACTCCGTGCTCTCTGGATTGATCGCGAGAAGCATGGGCGCGAGCCAGACTTGGCTTGTCGATGCTGGCGCTTTCGCAGACACGGATGTGGTTGCTTGCCACCGTACGCTGGCCTTGCTTAAACAGGCTGGCCATAGTGATCTCGGTTTGAGTGATGCGACCAGCGTGGACGAGGTTCTGCGGCGTGCCAACGTAACTTATCTCACCCGTGGCACCGCTTCGCTGTCTGACATCCCAGACGCGAGCATCGATTTTTTCTGGTCGCAGGTCGTGCTGGAGCATGTGCCGCACGAGGAGTTCCCCGAGTTCCTCCGTCAGCTTCGGCGCATCGTGAAACCTCAAGGAGTTGGGGTGCACAGTGTGGATTTTCGCGATCACCTGAGCAATGCGCTGAACAATCTGCGCTTTAGCCGAAAAACTTGGGAAGGTCGAGCCTTTCGTAGCAGTGGCTTCTATACCAATCGCATTCGCCCCGGCGCCATGCTCGAGTTGTTCAATGAAGCCGGTTTCGACGTGAAAGTCCTTGCCGAGACGCATTGGCCGGATATTCCAACTCCGAGGGCAGTTATGGCGAAGCCTTTTTGCGACTTGCCCGACGCCGAACTGCGCCTTGCCGAGTATGAGGTCCTGTTGAGGCCTCGGTGATCATGAACACTAAACCAAAGTTACTATTTCTCGTGGCCGAAGATTGGTACTTCTGCTCGCACAGACTGCCTCTCGCGGTCGCCGCACGAGAGGCTGGTTATGAAGTATGTGTCGTAACGCGCGTGAATCAACATGCCGAGGTCATACGTGCCGCCGGTCTGAGGCTCATCCCATTGCTACGTATGCGTCGCGCAAGAGCGCGTCCGCTGCAGGAACTGACGTCACTCAGGGAACTTTGGGGCATCTACCGTCGTGAACAACCCGACTTGGTTCATCATGTAGGCATTAAGCCAGTGGTGTACGGCAGTTTGATCGCGCACCTGCAAGGTGTGCGTGGCGTGATGAACGCGCTCGCAGGCCTGGGCTTTGTGTTTACTTCGAGCCGACTGTTTGCGCGGCTGTTGCGTCCGCTGGTCAAGCTGGTTTTCTACTGGCTTCTCAAGCGCAACAACGCACGCGTTATTGTGCAGAACGAGCGTGATCTCGACGTTTTGACGAAAGAGGTCGGCATCCCTCGCACTAGTGTTCGACTGATCCGTGGCGCTGGCGTGGACCTGCGTCTTTACAACAGTCGCCCACCCAGTGTTCAACCGCCGCTGGTGGTGTTGATTGCGCGCATGTTGTGGGACAAGGGGGTCGGTGACTTTGCTGAAGCGGCGACTCGTCTTCGCGCTGCTGGAGTTCGTGCTCGTTTTGCTTTGGTTGGCATCCCCGATCCAGAGAATCCGACATCGGTGCCGGAGTCGCAGCTTCGCGTCTGGAACGACAGCGGCGTTATCGAATGGTGGGGGTATCGCGCAGATGTTCCCTCTGTTCTGGAGATGGCGAGTATTTCCTGCTTGCCCACGTTCTACGGCGAAGGCGTTCCAAAAGCTCTGATTGAAGCAATGGCCAGTAGTCGCGCAATCGTGACCACGGATATCCCTGGTTGTCGCGAATTGGTTGCTGCTGGACGTAATGGCATCGTTGTGGCTCCACGCGATGTGCCTGCATTGACCGCAGCGCTTGAGGCCTTGATTCGTGATCCTGAGCGTTGTCGTCAAATGGGCATCGCTGGGCGAGCATCGGTGGAGCAGTCGCTATCCTTGGATCAAGTTCTTAGAGAAACACTTGCTCTTTATACCGAGTTGGTACCATCAAAGGCGGTCGTTCGATGAGAGTCGCAGTCACCGGTGCAAGTGGATTTGTTGGGAAGGCCGTCGTTCAACAACTGGCAGGCAACGGTCACGAGGTGCTGTCATACGCACGACAACCGACGCACTTCGCTAGCACACAAGGGATCAGCTCAATGACAGCGCCCGAACTTGGCATCCACGCCGATTGGCGCTTCCGAGCTGAAGACGGCATTGATGTTCTGGTGCATGCCGCGGCACGCGTGCATGTGATGCAGGACGCATCCGCTGATCCATTGAACGAGTTCCGTAAGGTCAATGTGGTTGGAACAGAAATTCTGGCCCGGCAGGCAGCGCTTGCAAAAGTGAAACGTTTTGTTTTTTTGAGCTCGATCAAAGTGAACGGTGAGTTTACGGAAGAGGGGCAACCTTTTACTGCTGATGATGTGCCGGCCCCTATGGATCCATATGGAATATCGAAGAACGAGGCAGAGCAGTTGATGCACCAAATCTCTGCTGAAACCGGTATGGAGGTAGTGATCATTCGGTCACCACTGGTGTACGGGCCAGGCGTCAAAGCCAACTTCGAATCCATGATGCGCTGGCTGGCACGAGGTGTACCGCTACCACTTGCTGCAGTGACTGAAAACCGCCGAAGCCTGGTTGCTCTGGACAACCTGGTGGACTTGATCGTGACGTGCTTGAATCACCCTTCAGCAGCCAACCAGACATTCCTGGTGAGTGACGGTGAAGACCTTTCAAGCGCACAATTGCTTAAGCGCATGGGCGACGCCATGGGACAGCCAGCTCGCCTGTTTTACCTGCCACCAGGGCTGTTGAAGCTGGGGGCGACCATGTTGAATAAGCCTGGCATCAATCAGCGCCTGTGCGGCTCATTGCAGCTAGACATTGCCAAAACCAGACAGTTGTTGGGTTGGACTCCCCCTGTGTCTGTGGATGAAGGTCTGAGGCGTGCCGCTGAAGGTTTTCGCCTATGAAACGATTGGTTGACTTGGCTGTGGCATTGGTCGCGGCTTTGATACTTGCGCTGCCGATTGTAATTACGGTGCTGGCCGTTCGGCTAACTTCGCCAGGGCCAGCCTTGTACTGGAGCGACCGTGTGGGCCGCCACAACCGCATTTTCAAAATGCCCAAGTTCCGCAGTATGCGCATCGACACGCCTGCGGTGGCCACACACTTGTTGCAAAACCCTGATCAGTGGCTCACACCCATCGGCTCTTTTTTGCGTAAATCCAGCCTGGACGAATTGCCCCAGTTGTGGAGCATCCTGAAAGGTGACATGAGCTTTGTGGGGCCGCGCCCAGCGCTATTTAATCAAGATGATCTGATTGACTTGCGTACGGAAAAAGGCGTTCACGAGTTGTTGCCCGGCTTAACAGGGTGGGCGCAAATTAATGGAAGAGATGAACTGCCGATTCCGCAGAAGGTGCAACTGGACGCGGAATATCTTCAACGGCAATCGCTGCTGTTTGATTTGAAGATACTGTGGATAACGGCTGTAAAGGTTCTGGCTAGGGACGGAGTGTCACATTGAAGAAAAACATAGATCATCTTGAGGACTCAGGACTCAGGACTCAGGACTCAGGACTCAGGACTCAGGACTCAGGACTCAGGACTCAGGACTCAGGACTCAGGGGGGCACGCCATGAGGATGCGCATGTCTAAGCTCGTTATCCCTCTACTGGGTTTGCCTCGGGCGGCAAAGCGATTTGTGGCATTGTCCGTCGATTTGGAACTTTGTGTCCTGACCGTATGGCTGGCCTACTACCTGCGATTGGGTGAGTTTGTAGCTCTTTCTGGCACCGCTTTGTGGGCTGTAGGAGCGTCCATTGGCATCGCGCTGCCGATTTTCATCGTGTCAGGTCTCTACCGCGCTATCTTCCGCTACAGCGGCTGGCCAGCGTTGTTGGCAGTGGCTCGCGCGGTGGGCATTTACAGCTTGCTCTATGCCTCCGTCTTCACCGCGATTGGCGTAGATGGGGTGCCCCGCACGGTTGGCATCATCCAGCCGATTCTTTTGCTCTTGTTCGTGGGCGCATCGCGTGCGCTGGCCCGGGTTTGGCTGGGTGACCAGTATCTGAGCATTCTCAAGCGTACTTCACGCCCCAAGCTGCTGATCTACGGCGCAGGCACCACTGGCCGCCAGTTAGCTGCAGCCATGGCCAACAGCCACGAAATGCAAGTGGTCGGGTTCCTTGACGACGATGATCGTCTGCACGGCCATGTATTGAATGGACAGCCAATCTACAACCCTGCGGATTTGGTCAATCTGGTGCCCACGCTCACCATCAGCGATGTCTTGCTTGCTATGCCTAATTTGAGCCGCAAGCGCAGAAACGAAATCCTGAATGAGATCCGCAGTGCTCAGGTTGCGGTGCGCACACTGCCCAGTGTGACAGATTTGGCACAAGGCAAGGTCAATGTTTCCGATCTGCGCGAACTGGACATCGATGATCTGCTTGGCCGCGAACCGGTAGCGCCTAATCACATTCTGTTATCGAAAAATATTGTTAGCAAAGTGGTGTTGGTGACGGGGGCAGGTGGTTCGATTGGCGGCGAACTTTGTAGACAAATTTTGGCTGTTGCACCTGCCAAATTACTTCTAATTGAGCAGAGCGAGTTTGCGCTTTACGCAATTCACCAAGAGCTTGAAGAGAAACTCGCTGGCCGCGAGATTGTGCTGGTTCCTTTGCTGGCTTCGGTGCAAGACGATGACCGCATGCGCGCGATCATGTCGACGTGGCGCCCTGATACCGTCTACCATGCTGCGGCCTATAAGCATGTGCCACTGGTGGAGCATAACCCTGCCGAAGGTATAAAAAACAATGTGCTGGGCACGCTGCGGACTGCATTGGCGGCCTCAGACAGTGGTGTCGCTGACTTTGTATTGATCAGCACTGATAAAGCCGTTCGCCCTACCAACCTGATGGGTGCGAGCAAACGACTCGCTGAAATGGCGCTGCAAGCGCTTGCAGCAACTGCCAAAGATACCAAGTTCAGCATGGTTCGCTTCGGTAATGTGTTGGGCTCTTCTGGCTCTGTCGTGCCGAAGTTTCGGCAACAGATTCGTGATGGTGGTCCGATTACGCTTACTCATGCTGAAATCACGCGCTACTTCATGACGATTCCAGAAGCAGCGCAACTGGTAATTCAAGCCGGTGCTATGGCCAAAGGGGGGGATGTGTTCGTGCTTGACATGGGCCAATCGGTCAAGATCATGGATCTGGCCCGCCGCATGATCGAACTCTCGGGTTTGACTGTGAAGGATGAACAAAATCCAGATGGGGATGTCGAGATTGAAATCACAGGCCTGCGTCCTGGTGAGAAGCTTTACGAAGAACTGCTAATCGGCGACAACCCCAAGCCAACCTCGCACTCGAGAATCATGAAAGCCCACGAGGAGTTCGTTCCTTGGTCGGAGCTTGAAGGCAAGCTGAAGTCGCTGGAAATGGCGCTTAATGTGAATGACGTCGGCGTCATCCGGCTGATGATGGAAAAACTCGTGGCCGGCTACACGCCGAGCGATGAAATCGTGGATTGGGTTTATCTGGAGCAGGAAGCGGAAGCGGTTACTATGGATGCAACAAATTCGTGAGCGAACGAATCGCCGCTTCCATATCCTGACCCGCATGTCCCAAAACACAGGTAGGATCCAATGGTGGCTCGTAGGGGCTGTTGATGCCTGTCATATTGGGCAACTGCCCACTTCGAGCCTTCTTATATAGGCCTTTCGGGTCACGTTGCTCGCACACATCGAGAGGCGTGTCGACAAATACCTCGACGAAATTATCAGTTCCGATCAGCTCTCTGGCCATTTCTCGCTCGGCTCGGAATGGACTGATGAAGGCGGTCATCACGATCAATCCCGCGTCCATCATTAGCGTGGCTACTTCAGCCACGCGGCGAATGTTTTCTACCCGGTCGGCGTCGGTAAAGCCAAGGTCTTTATTCAGACCCTGACGGATGTTGTCACCATCCAGGATGTAAGTACGCTTTCCTTGGGCGTGAAGTGCCTTCTCCAATGCATTAGCGATGGTGGATTTGCCTGAGCCCGACAAACCTGTGAACCAAATCACTTTGCCTTTATGACCGTTTAGGTGTTCGCGGTCTTCACGGGAGATGCTCAGCGCCTGGCGGTGCACGTTCTGAGCCCGGCGCAGGTTGTGGCGGATCATGCCTGCGGCCACAGTGGCATGCGTAAACTTGTCGACCAGAATGAAGCCACCCAGCGTGGAGTTCTTTGAGTAGGTATCGAACACCAGCGGCTTGCTCATCGCCAAGTTGACAACGGCGATGTCGTTCAATCCCAATTGCTTGCACGACTCTTGAGTCTGGGTGTTCACATCCACCCGGTACTTCAAACTGGTAATACTGGCGCTAGTCCACTGATTAGCCAGTTTTATCTCGTAGGCCCGGCCCATGAGCCCGGGTTCGTCATGCATCCATACCAGTGTTGCTTCGAACTGATCGGTCATTTCCAAAGGCTGTTCAGCCAGAGCGATCACATCGCCCCTAGAGGCATCGACTTCTCTGTCCAGAACCAGCGTCAAAGCGTCGCCTGCTCGAGCTTCCTTCAAATCTCCATCAGCGGTCACGATCTGCGACAGCATAGCGGTTTGACCAGAGGCTGTGACGCGTAGCGTGTCGCCCACATTCAGTTGACCTGAGGCTAGGGTGCCGCTGAAGCCTCGGAAGTTGGCGTTCGGTCGATTGACCCACTGTACCGGAAACACGGCTTTATGCTGGATTGGGCGATGCACATCAATCGTTTCCAAACATCCCATCAAAGTGGGGCCTTGATACCAGTGCGTGTGTGCTGACCGCGTAGTGATGTTGTCGCCTTTGAGGGCAGACAGCGGGATAGGTGTGATGCCCTCGAAACTAAGGGACTTTGCCGTGGTTTTGAACTCGGAAACGATAGTGTCAAACACTGTCTGGTCGTACTCCACAAGGTCCATTTTGTTGATGGCCAACACGACCTGACGGATGCCAACCAGAGACGCCAGATAAGCGTGTCGTCGTGTTTGGGTGAGCACGCCCTGTCTCGCGTCAATGAGAAGCACAGCCACGTCGGCTGTGGAAGCTCCGGTGACCATGTTGCGTGTGTATTGCTCGTGCCCAGGAGTGTCGGCCACGATGAATTTGCGCCGAGGGGTCGAAAAGAACCGGTAAGCCACGTCAATAGTGATGCCTTGTTCGCGCTCGGCAGCAAGGCCATCAACCAGCAGTGCAAAGTCGATGTCGCTGCCTTGGGTGCCATGACGTTTGGAGTCAGCTTGCAAGACACTCAGTTGATCATCAAAAACTTGTTTCGACTCCCAAAGCAAGCGGCCGATCAGGGTGCTTTTGCCGTCGTCGACACTGCCGCAAGTGATAAAGCGCAGTAGGTCTTGCTGTGCTTGCTGCGCCATCCATTCATTGATGGTCGCGACCTTTGGCTCGGTTGCAACAGGTGAGGTTTTCTTGGGGCGTGCCATCAGAAATAGCCTTCCTGTTTTTTCTTTTCCATGGAGCCAGAGCTATCGGTGTCGATCTTGCGGCCTTGACGCTCTGACTGGCGGGCATTAATGATTTCGAGCAAGATGTCTTCCAGCGTCTCTGCTTCAGACTCCACGGCTCCCGTCAGTGGGTAGCAACCCAAGGTGCGAAAACGCACCTTTTTAATTTGAATTTCTTCGCCAGGCAGCAAGCGGCATCGCTCGTCGTCCACCAGCATGATCATCTCGGGTCGAACCACGACGGGGCGGGGCTTGGCAAAGTACAACGGCACCATGGGAATGTTTTCCTGGTAGATGTATTGCCAAATGTCCAACTCAGTCCAATTGGATAGTGGGAACACCCGGATGCTCTCACCTGGGCTCTTGCGAGTGTTGTAAAGGTTCCAGAGTTCTGGGCGTTGGTTCTTCGGATCCCAACGGTGGGATGAGCTGCGAAACGAAAAAACGCGCTCCTTTGCGCGGGACTTTTCCTCATCACGCCGTGCGCCGCCAAACACCACATCAAACTTGTAGTGGTCAAGCGCCTGTTTTAATCCCTCCGTCTTAGTGATGTCCGTGTGCAGGGCTGAACCGTGGTCAAAGGGGTTAATGTTTTTCTCAATCGCTTCGGGGTTGGTGTGCACGAGCAAGTCCATGCCGCTTTCGCGTGCCATGAAATCGCGAAATTGGTACATTTCCTGAAACTTCCAGCGGGTGTCGACATGCAGCAGAGCAAAAGGAGGGGGCGCTGGGTAAAAGGCTTTGCGTGCCAAGTGCAGCATGACACCACTGTCTTTGCCGATGGAGTAAAGCATGACGGGGTTTTGTGCTTCGGCAACGGCTTCTCGGATGATGTGGATGCTTTCAGCTTCCAATCGCTTAAGGTGTGACGAAGTGGCCACCTCTGGCTTGTGACTGCTACGCAGGGCAAGCTCAGCGGGCAATATGGTTTGGTAGACCTGCGGACAGAGTTGAATGTCTGGGTTGCTTGGCGTGTTGCGCAAGTAAGCCACTAACGCGCCGTGTGGAAATGCGGCGATCGGTTTCCCTATGTGACTTTGCAGATCCTTGAGTGCTTGTTGGATACCGTTGTCATCTACCTTGCGGATTGGAATCCAAAAGCGTGCGCCACGGGCATCGTTGGCATGCAGGCAGGGCTGACCACTGGGCAAGGGGTGCAACTGCACGAACAAGACCCGATCGCGTCGCTTGCGGGCTTGCTCAATCGCCCATTCGAGCACCAGACGGTTGGGGGAACGGTCGTGCCCGTCGAGCAGCAACTCGGGAGTCAGCTCCTGCGGCAGCAGACCTAACGCATTAAGTCGTCGCTCAGCGGTACGTTTGGTATCTGCCTCGCCTTTGGTCTGAAGGTGCGTGAAAGCCAACTCAGTGTCCCAGACCTGAGGGGCATCTAGACCGAGCAGATCAACCGATGGGGTTGTCGCAATATGCATGTTATCCAATCAATCTTCTTTGTTCCGGCTGCGATAAAATTCGTTTCAATATTAAATCACAAAGAATGCGCAATGCGACAAATCGATTTTGATGCCCTGATCGAGCAACTTCTTCCGATTGCTCGGTCAGCTGGGGATGCCATCATGGCAATTTACGCCAGTGACTCGACAGAGATTCAGCACAAAGAGGACGCCAGCCCGGTGACAGAGGCAGACTTGGCTGCGCACCGTATCTTGGCTGCACAGTTGG
>JACCDI011400696.1_pt1 | contig 55427 bp, 47 predicted proteins | sample 7442791 | NCBI WGS metagenome assembly JACCDI01 (sample SAMN15323434, study PRJNA562643) | freshwater metagenome | isolation source: river surface water | place: USA:Blue River Watershed | collected 2017-08-15 | reverse complement strand
GCGCTCGAGGATGGCGGCCAGCTCGAAACCTTCGGGCAGCTCCATCGGCACATCCTTGAGCGAGTGCACCGCGAGGTCAGCCTGGCCTTCCTGCATCGCGACTTCGAGCTCTTTGACAAACAGGCCCTTGCCGCCAACCTTGGACAGCGTGCGGTCGAGGATCTGGTCGCCGCGCGTGGTCATGCCCAAAATCTCGACGGTGCTCTGCGGATATAATTCCAGCAAGCGCGCCCGAACATTTTCGGCCTGCCACATGGCGAGCCGGCTTTCGCGCGAGGCGATCACCAGTTTTCCGGTAAACGATGCGTTCAATTGGGGGACTCTCTTCAAGGGTCGCCGCTGCGCGGATCGACCGGGGTGGAAACGCCTGAAATCCGGCGGATAGTAACACGCGCCCCCTGCGCAGAATCGCCTTCCGACTCCCCCTGAGACTGCCATGGCCCAACAAAAGACGACTGCAGCGCGTTCCCCCCGCATCTCCGCCGGCGCGGCTTCCTCTCCCCGCCCGCCCTCGCGCTCCTCCTCGCGCTCCAAGGCACAGGACAAGGATGCGCCGCTGAAGGAAGACATTCGGCTGCTCGGCCGCTTGCTCGGCGAGGTGATCCGCCAGCAAGAGGGAGAGACCGTGTACGAGATCGTCGAGACGATCCGCCAGACCGCGGTCAGGTTCCGTCGTGACGCCGACCCGCAGGCCGGCGCCGAACTCGACAAGCTGCTGAAGAAGCTGACGCGCGACCAGACCAATTCGGTGGTGCGCGCTTTCTCTTACTTCTCGCACCTGTCCAACATCGCCGAGGACCAGCATCACAACCGTCGCCGTCGCGCGCACCTGCTGGCCGGCTCGGCCGCGCAGGCGGGCAGCGTGTCTGCCACGCTATCAAAGCTCGACACGGCCGGCGTGACCGGCAAGGCGGTGCAGCATTTCTTCAATGACGCGCTGGTGTCGCCGGTGCTGACCGCGCACCCGACCGAGGTGCAGCGCAAGAGCATCCTGGACGCGGGCCGCGAGATCGCGCGCCTGCTGGCGCTACGCGACCTGCCGATGACGGCGCGTGAAAAGCAGCGCAACGCGCAGCTGCTGCATGCCGAAATCGCGCAGCTGTGGCAGACCCGGATGCTGCGCTACTCGCGGCTGACGGTGGATGACGAGATCGAGAATGCGCTCTCCTACTACCGCATCACTTTCCTGCGCGAGCTGCCGGGACTGATGGATGACATCGAGGAAGAGGTGCTCGCGCAATACCCGAACCTGCGCACGCTGAAGCTGCCGCCCTTCGTGCAAATGGGCAGCTGGATCGGCGGCGACCGCGACGGCAACCCGAACGTGAACGCGGCAACGATGGACCGCGCGCTGTTGCGGCAGTCGACCACGATCTTCGATTTCTATCTCGACGAGGTGCATGCGCTGGGCGCGGCGCTGTCGATCTCGACGCTGCTGGCAACGGTCAGTCCCGAATTGCAGGCGATGGCGGATGCCTCGCCCGATGCCTCCCCGCACCGCACCGACGAGCCCTACCGGCGCGCGCTGATCGGCGTGTATGCAAGGCTGGCAGCGACGGCGCGCAAGCTCGGCGTGCACAATATCCTGCGCCAGGAAGTGGGTGCAGCACCACCGTATGACAATGCCGATGCATTCATCGCCGAGCTGGATGTGATCGGCGACTCGCTGCGCAGCAACCATGGCCTGGCGTTGACGCGGCCGCGGCTGAACACCTTGCGTCGTGCCGCCGAGATCTTCGGCTTCCACCTCGCGACGCTGGACATGCGGCAGAGCTCGGACGTGCACGAGCGCGTGCTGGCCGAACTGTTCAAGGCCGCCGGCGTGTGCCCGGATTATGCGGACCTGTCCGAGCAGGAAAAGGTGATGCTCCTGCTGGCCGAGCTTGAGCAGCCGCGCTTGCTGCGCTCGCCCTATCTGACCTATTCGGACGAGACGGTGTCGGAACTGGGCGTGCTGAAAGCGGCGCGCCTGATCCGCGAGCAATTCGGCAACCGCGCGATCCGCAACTACATCATCTCGCACACGGAAACCGTGTCGGACTTGCTGGAAGTTTTCCTGTTGCAGCGCGAATCGGGCTTGATGCATGTCGGCACCAACGACAAAGCCCCGGACGCGCAGCTGATGGTGATACCGCTGTTCGAGACCATTCCGGACCTGCGCAATGCGCCCGGCATCATGGATGGGCTGCTGTCGATACCGATGGTGCGCGAACTGGTACGCCAGCAGGGCCAGCTGCAGGAAGTGATGCTCGGCTATTCGGATTCGAACAAGGATGGCGGCTTCCTGACCTCGAACTGGGAGCTGTACAAGGCCGAGGTGTCGCTGGTGCAGGTGTTCGAGAAGCACCAGGTGAAGCTGCGCCTGTTCCATGGCCGCGGCGGCACTGTGGGCCGTGGCGGCGGCCCCAGTCATGAGGCGATCCTCGCGCAACCGGCCGGCACCGTGAACGGCCAGTTCCGACTGACCGAACAGGGCGAGATCATTGCATCGAAATTCTCCAACCCCGAGATCGGCCGCCGCAACCTGGAACTGGTGGTGGCCGCGGTGATGGAGGCGAGCCTGACGCCGGCTCCGAGCGACGGCAAGCGCGCGAAGCGCCTGGCCGAGTTCGAGCGCGTGATGGAGACGCTGTCCGAATACGCGTACCGTGCGTACCGCCACCTGGTGTACGAGACGCCCGGCTTCACTGACTACTTCTTCGCTGCGACACCGATCGCCGAGATCGCCGAGCTCAACATCGGCTCGCGCCCGGCATCGCGCAAATCGACGCGCCGCATTGAAGACTTGCGCGCCATTCCGTGGGGCTTCTCCTGGGGCCAGTGCCGGCTGCTGCTGCCGGGCTGGTTCGGCTTTGGCAGTGCGGTCAGCCAGTGGCTGGCGGATGAAAAAAGCGGCCCGAAATCGAAAAAGCTGGCGTTGCTGAAGGCGATGGTGAAGGAATGGCCGTTCTTCTCGACACTGCTGTCGAACATGGACATGGTGCTGGCCAAGACCGACCTCGCGGTCGCGTCCCGCTATGCAGGGCTGGTCGCGGACAAGAAGCTGCGCAATGCGATCTTCAAGCGCATCGTCGCCGAGCATGAACTGACGATGTCATGCCTGACGCTGGCAACCAGCACCCGCGACCGACTGGCCGGCAACCCGACACTGGCGCGCTCGATCAAGAACCGCTTCCCCTACCTGGACCCGCTGAACCACTTGCAGGTGGAACTGGTGAAGCGGCATCGCGCATGGAAGGAACAGGGCAAGGAGTCGGATATCCGCGTGCATCGGGGCATCCACATGACCATCAACGGCGTCGCGGCGGGCTTGCGCAATACGGGTTGAGCGGTTCGCTTCCTCTATAATTGGCGCTCGCCTTGCACAGGCTGGCTCGCATACAAGCCAGTGGATCCCAGCTTTCGCAGGGATGACGATGTTGAGGTCCTCGCTCTGGGCAACGTCGTCCCGGCGCAGGCCGAGACCCAGCGTCGTTAGTCTGCTCAGCCCCCGAAACATTACCAGCCCCATGAACGACCAATTTGCCAAAAAATCCGAAGCCTGGTCCGCCCGCTTCTCCGAACCCGTGTCCGACCTCGTGAAGCGCTACACCGCGTCGGTGTTCTTCGACAAGCGCCTCGCACATGTCGACATCCAGGGCTCGCTCGCGCATGCGGAGATGCTCGCTGCGCAAAAGATCATCAGCCAGCAGGATTTCGACGCGATACAGCGCGGCATGGCGCAGATCCTGTCCGAGATCGACGGCGGCCAGTTCGCATGGCTGCTGGATCTCGAGGACGTGCACCTGAACATCGAGAAGCGGCTGACCGAGCTGGTCGGCGACGCCGGCAAGCGGCTGCACACCGGCCGCTCGCGCAATGATCAGGTCGCCACCGACATCCGGCTGTACATGCGCGCCGCGATCGACGACATCCTTGGCCTGCTCAAGAGCTTGCGCCTTGCATTGGTCGACCTCGCCGAAAAAAATGCCGACACCATCCTGCCCGGCTTCACGCACATGCAGGTCGCGCAGCCGGTCACCTTCGGCCATCACATGCTGGCCTACGTCGAGATGTTCGGCCGCGATGCCGAGCGCATGGCCGACTGCCGCAAGCGCGTCAACCGCCTGCCGCTTGGCGCGGCGGCGCTGGCCGGCACCACGTTCCCGATCGACCGCGAGCGCGTCGCGAAGACGCTGGGCTTCGAGGATGTGTGCCACAACTCGCTGGACGCGGTGTCGGACCGCGACTTCGCGATCGAATTCTGCGCCGCTGCCGCGCTGGTGATGACGCATGTGTCGCGCCTGTCGGAAGAACTGGTGATCTGGATGAGCCCGCGCGTGGGTTTCATCGATATCGCCGATCGCTTCTGCACCGGCTCGTCGATCATGCCGCAAAAGAAAAACCCGGACGTGCCGGAACTGGCACGCGGCAAGACCGGCCGTGTGAACGGCCACCTGATCTCGCTGCTGACGCTGATGAAGGGCCAGCCGCTGGCATACAACAAGGACAACCAGGAAGACAAGGAACCGCTGTTCGATACCGTCGATACCGTGATCGACACGCTGCGCATCTTCGCCGACATGGCCGGCGGCATCAGCGTGAAGCCGCAAGCGATGCGCGCCGCCGCACTGCAAGGCTTTGCGACCGCGACCGACCTCGCGGACTATCTGGTGAAGAAAGGCCTGCCCTTCCGCGATGCGCATGAGGCGGTCGCGCATGCGGTGCGCACCTGCGAACAGAAAGGCTGCGACCTGGCCGACCTGTCGCTGGAGGATCTGCGTCAGTTCTCGCCGCTGATCACTGACGACGTGCATGCCGTGCTGACGCTGGAGGGCTCGGTCGCTGCGCGCAATCATGTCGGCGGCACCGCACCGGATCAGGTACGGCTGGCGATTGCGCGTGTGCGCAGGCTGCTCGCCTGATTGAACAACGCGCAATCACCGCGATCTGCCGCGACGCTCTGCCACCGCTGACAAGGCCGCTCTTCGGAGCGGCCTTTGTTTTTTGTGGGCTCGCACGCATGCTGCGGTCCGGGGCGACGCTTGAAGACGGTGTTCAGGTCGGCGCAAGGATTTGCTCAGCGTCACCGTTGTGATAAAACGTCAACATCTGCAGGAGGACATACCAAACGGAACATGGTCATGGTCGCTGTTGCAAAGCAGCATGCGGCCAAGGCGCTCGACAGTCATACATTGCCCGGCACCCTCAACGCTAATTCTGAATGCATGAGAACCTGACCATGAATGCCCTTCTCTCCCTCTCCAAGCTCATTGATGCGCTGAACGAACGCATCGGCCAGACCATCAGCTGGGCGCTGCTTGCTGCTGTGCTGATTTGCAGTGGCAATGCACTGATACGCTACCTGCTCAATTACAGCTCGAATGCGTGGCTGGAAATCCAGTGGTATCTGTTTGGTGCGATCTTTTTGCTCGTGACCTCGTACACGCTGAAGCGCAACGAGCATGTGCGCATCGACGTGATCGCCGGCCATCTGTCGAGGCGCGCACAGGCATGGATCGATATTTTCGGCTTCGTGTTCTTCATGCTGCCGGTGACGCTGCTGATCCTGAGCTTCGCGCTGCCGTATGCGATGGAATCGATCCGCAATCAGGAAGTGTCGAGCAATGCCGGTGGCCTGATTGTGTGGCCGGCCAAGGCGCTGATTCCGCTCGGCTTCCTGCTGCTGACGTTGCAGGGTGTGTCCGAACTGATCAAGCGTATCGGTTTCCTGATGGGGAAAGTCGATGCCAGCGTGTTCGAGAAACAGCAGGCGACGCCCGCTGAAGAAATCGAGGCAATTGCCGCGGCCAACCAGCTGCCGGTACCGGCGTCGATCGTGATCGACAGCACGGGCGACACGGCTGCTGCGTCCCCGACCGGTGCCGGCAGTCCACCGGTGCTGCCTTCATCGACCCGCGGCGGCAACGCCGGCAATGTCGCGGAGGCCTGAGATGACTGAATTCCTGATCGCGAACATGGCCCCGGTGATGTTCGCCACCCTGGTGGTCTTCCTGCTGTCTGGCTTCCCGGTGGCTTTCTCGCTGGCAGCCAACGGCCTGTTGTTTGGCATGGTGGGCATCGAAGTCGGCCTGCTGAAACCGGAACTGCTGCAAGCCTTGCCGAACCGCTTGTTCGGCATCATGGCCAATGACACGCTGCTGGCGATTCCATTCTTCACCTTCATGGGCCTGATCCTCGAGCGCTCCGGCATGGCCGAGGATTTGCTCGATACCATCGGCCAGCTGTTCGGACCCTTGCGCGGCGGGATTGCGTATGCGGTGATCTTCGTCGGCGCGCTGCTGGCAGCGACCACCGGTGTGGTGGCAGCGTCGGTGATCTCGATGGGCCTGATCTCGCTGCCGGTGATGCTGCGCTACGGCTATGACCGCAAGATCGCGTCCGGTGTCATTGCGGCGTCCGGCACGCTGGCGCAGATCATTCCGCCATCACTGGTGCTGATCGTGATGGCCGATCAGCTGGGTCGCTCGGTCGGTGACATGTACCAGGCGGCGATCGTTCCGGGCCTGATACTGACAGCGATGTATGCGGGCTGGGTCTTGATGGTGTCGATTGCCCGTCCGACTGCGCTGCCGGCACTGCCGCCCGAGGCGCGCAACCTGCGGCAGCCGGATGGCTCGGCAGGCCTGCCATCGCTGGCAGCGGTCATCCTGCTGGGTGTGCTGGCGGCGTGGCTTTTCAGGACCTTCTACCTCGCGGTGTACAAATCCGCACTCGCGCCAGATGAGGCGTTGGTTTACGCGACCGTGTTCGGCGTCGCAGTCAGCTATCTGACCGCACTGCTGAACAGCAAGGCCAGCCTCGGCCTGCTGTCGAAGATGGCCGAACGCGTGGTGCTGGTGCTGGTGCCGCCACTGGCGCTGATCTTCCTGGTGCTGGGCACGATCTTCGTCGGCATTGCCACGCCGACGGAAGGCGGCGGCATGGGTGCGCTGGGTGCGATCATCCTCGCACTTGCCAATCGCCGGCTGCAGCTGGATTCGCTGAAGCAGGCGATGAACTCGACCACCCGGCTGGCCTGCTTCGTGATGTTCATCCTGATCGGCTCCAGCGTGTTCTCGCTGGTCTTCCGCGGCGTGAATGGCGACCTGTGGGTCGAGCATCTGCTCAGTTCGCTGCCGGGTGGGCAGGCAGGCTTCCTGATCGTGGTGAACCTGCTGTTCTTCGGTCTGGCCTTCTTCCTCGATTTCTTCGAGCTGGCCTTCATCCTGGTGCCGCTGGTCGGCCCGGTGGCAGACAAGATGGGCATCGACCTGATCTGGTTCGGCGTGCTGCTGTCGGTGAACATGCAGACTTCGTTCATGCACCCGCCGTTCGGCTTTGCGCTGTTCTACCTGCGTTCGGTCGCACCGAAGCAAGTGAAGACCAGCGAGATCTACTGGGGCGCGGTACCTTTCGTCGGCTTGCAGCTGTTGATGGTGGCGCTGATCATCGTGTTCCCGGCGCTGATCTCGGTCGGCAGCAAGATCGACATGAAGGAACAGCTGGAGCTGAACATCAACATGCAAGACAGCTCGTTCGGCGGTGACACACCCAATATCGAGTTCAAGGTCGAGGGTGATGACATGAGCGACATGAAGCTGGACTTCCCGGCAGAAGGAACGACCAAGCCGGCGAAGTGATAAAAAAGGCCCGCATTGCTGCGGGCCTTTCATCGACGGTGCTGCGGCTCAGGATTTGCGGCCGATCAGGTAGCTCTGCACCGGGTTTTCTGCCACCGAGTACCAGTTGTTCTGGTCCTGGCGGAAACGGCGCCACGGCTCCAGCACCTTCTTGAAGTGCGGGTTCTTCGCTGCTTCTTCGTCGATCACTTCGGTCGCTGCCTTGTAGCAGGCATCCATGATGGGCTTGGAGAAGGTGCGCAGCTTCACGCCATTTTTCACCAGCCTTGCGAGCGCGGCCGGGTTGCGGGCATCGTACATCGCCTGCATCGCGACATGGGCTTCATAGGTCGCGACCTCGAGTGCGTTCTGGTATTCCTTCGGCAGCTTGTCCCACTCTTTCTGGTTCACATAGAACGACAGTTGCGCACTCGACTCCCACCAGCCCGGTGTGTAGTAGTAAGGCGCCACTTTGTTGAAGCCGAGCTTCTCGTCGTCATACGGACCTATCCATTCGGCGGCATCAATGGTGCCTTTTTCCAGCGCCGGATAGATGTCACCACCGGCGATCTGCTGCGGCACCACACCGAGCTTCTGCATCACGCGGCCGGCAAAACCGCCGACGCGCATCTTGAGCCCTTTGAGGTCTTGGGGCGAGCTCACCTCGCGGCGGAACCAGCCACCCATCTGGCAGCCGGTATTGCCACCCATGAAGTTGACGATGCCATAGTCACGGAAGAAATCGCGCATCAACTGGCGCCCACCGCCCTGGTCCATCCACGCGGTCTGTTGGCGCGCGGTCAGGCCGAACGGTATCGCGGTGTCGAAAGCGAAGGTGGCGTCCTTGCCGAAGTAATAGTAGGACGCCGAATGGCCCATCTCGACGGTGCCGGCTTGTACCGCGTCCATCACCTGCAATGCCGGCACCAGTTCGCCACCGGGGAAGGTACGGATATTGAATTTGCCATCGGTGAGCTGCGACACCCGCTTGGCCATGATCTCGGCGGCACCGTAGATGGTGTCGAGCGACTTCGGGAAACTGGACGCGAGGCGCCAGTTGATGGTGGGATTGCTCTGCGCAATCGCCGGTGCGGCGACGACGGCACCGGCAAGGCTGGCTGCTGCTGTGTGAATGAAACGACGACGTGTCATGAAGAGTCCCCTTTTCCCGATCCAGAAAGTGATGCGCATTCGCCGATCGGGTTATGGCGAATAGGCACTGCCAAATAATTAATATTTCGGCAATTCTGGGAGGGCTCGTCGACGGGGGCAATACCTATTTCATGGCAAACGCTGGAGTGTTGTTGGCACGCATGATGAAAAACATTTCTGCGGGTCTAACCAAAATTTCTATTCGCTATCGCGGCGTCATTCGCCGATCAGCCGCTGTTGTTTATTCGCTGCGAATTATGCGAATAGATCATTGCGCGCAAAGCGCATGCTGGAAGGATGAGGACGAACCTCGTCGGGACGGTCGCGACGACTTGGGGAAATCCAGTGACAGACGTTGCGCCAGCGCAGATTGGCGCAGGTCAAGGGCGTGAACCGGTTACCACGCTGCAGCGCTAATCGCGCGCTGCGGCGTGGGCTGTGCGCAGCAGGCGTCAGCCGCCGGCGATGGTCATGCTGCCGATCAGCAGCGAACCGGTGTTCTTCGTGCCGCGGCTCAGCACATCATTACCAACGGCGACAATGTCGCCGAACATGTCTTTCAGGTTGCCGGCAATCGTGATCTCTTCCACCGGATACTGGATCACGCCATTCTCGACCCAGTAACCCGATGCGCCGCGCGAGTAATCGCCGGTCACGTAATTGACGCCATGTCCCATCAACTCGGTGACCAGCAGGCCGGTACCCATTTTTTTCAGCATGCCGACGAAGTCATCGCTGGCTTCGGTCTTTGTCGATAGCAGCGACAGGTTGTGCGAGCCGCCCGAATTGCCGGTGGTCTGCATGCCCAGCTTGCGTGCGGAATACGACGACAGGAAATAGCCCTGCACCACGCCATCCTTCACCACATCGCGCCGGCGGGTGCGCACGCCTTCTTCATCGAAAGGCGCCGAGCCGACCGCTCCCAGCACGTGCGGGTCTTCGTTGATCTGTATGTGCGCACCGAACACCTGCTTGCCGATGGAGTCGGTCAGGAAGCTGGATTTGCGGTACAGCGCGCCGCCTGATATCGCCTGCACGAAACTGCCCAGCAAGCCGCAGGCCAGCGGCGCCTCGAACAGCACCGGACATTTGCGGGTATCGAGCTTGCGCGCATGCAGGCGCGACAGCGCACGTTCAGCGGCATAGCGGCCGACTGACTCCGGCGACGCCAGCTTCGCCGGATTGCGGTCCGATGAATACCAGTCGTCACGCTGCATGTGGTTGCCACGGCCTGCGATCGGCGACACCGAGATCGAATGGCGCGAGTACGGGTAGCCCGCCAGGAATCCACGCGAATTCGCAAGCACGAAATGCGACTGCTGCGCGTAGGTATTGGCGCCCTCGCTGTTGGCAATGCGCTTGTCGACCGCGAACGCGGCTGCCTCGCAGCGCAGCGCGAGCTGTACCGCATCCTCGGCCGAGATTGTCCACGGATGGAACAGGTCGAGGTCGCGTGGCGACGTCTCCAGCAGCTCCTGCTCCGGCAGGCCGGCGCAATCATCTTCGGCGGTGAAGCGGGCGATGTTGTATGCGGCCTCGACCGTGTCCTTCAGCGCCTGCGTCGAAAAATCCGACGTGCTCGCATTGCCGCGGCGGATCGCGCGGCCCTCGCCCAGATAGACGGTAATGCCGATGCCCTTGTCCTTGTTCTGCTCGATGGTCTCGACCGCGCCCTTGCGCACCGTGACCGACAAGCCCTGGCCCTCGCTGAGCTCGACCACGGCATCGGTCGCGCCTTTCTCTTTGGCAAAGCGCAGCATGTCGGTTGCGATTTGCTTCAGCTGGTCCTGGGAATGGGTGAACACCGGCTTGTCCATGGGGGTCTTTGGCAGGTAAGGAATCAAAGCGGTTATCATAGCAGCCGTTCAAGAAAGCCATATTCACCATGCCGAATGCCAACCGCGGCGCCGTCGGATTCCAGTCCAGCGAATTCGAACAGCAGTACGACCGCCCCTCCAAATCCCAGCTCAAGCGCGAGATGACCGCGCTGCAGAAGCTGGGCTCCGTGCTGGTTGACGCGCCGCGCGACCGCGTCAAGCGCGTGCCGATGCCGGAAGACGTGCTGGAGGCCATTCTGGCTTGCCAGAAAATCACCAGTCACGAGGGCCGGCGCCGGCAGCTGCAGTACGTTGGCAAGAAGATGCGCACGCTGACCGACGAAGAAGTCGCCGTGATCCAGGCTACCGTCGATGGCTGGCGCGGTGCGTCGCGCGCCGAAGCCGCCGCGCTGCATGCGATCGAGCGCCAGCGCGACAAGCTGCTGGCCGATGACGGCGCGCTGACCGAGCTTTGCGCGCAGCATCCCGAGCTGGACGTGCAACAGATGCGTACGCTGATCCGCAACGCGCGCAAGGAACAGGCAGAGAACAAGGCACCGAAGGCTTACCGTGAGATCTTCCAGATCCTGAAGTCGCTGCACGCAGCACCCGACAACGCACAACAAGAAGCGCCAGATGACGATGAAGAAGACGAGGACGCATCCTGACGAATTGATCATCGGTCTCGTGTCCATCTCGGACCGTGCGTCGACCGGTGTCTATGAAGACCAGGGGGTGCCCGCGCTGCGCGACTGGTTCACGTCGGCACTGGCCAGCCCGTGGCAGATGGAGACACGGCTGATCCCGGATGAGCAGGCCGTGATCGAAAAGACCCTGATCGAACTGGTCGACGACGTCGGCTGCGACCTGGTGCTGACCACCGGCGGCACCGGCCCGGCGCGCCGTGATGTGACACCCGAGGCCACGCTGGCGATCGGCACGAAGGAAATGCCCGGCTTTGGCGAGCAGATGCGCCAGATCAGCCTGAAGTTCGTGCCGACCGCGATCCTGTCGCGACAAGTCGCGGTGATCCGCGAGACGGTGGACCATGCAGCGCTGGTGATGAACCTGCCCGGCCAGCCGAAGTCGATCCGCGAAACACTGGAAGGCCTGAAGGATGACGCTGGCAAGCCCATCGTCGCCGGCATCTTTGCCGCCGTGCCCTATTGCATACAGCTGATCGGCGGTCCGTACATTGACACGCATGAAGCGGTGTGCAAGGCCTTCCGGCCCAAGACAGCCATCCGCGAAAAATAAGCAGCGCTGCGCAGACGGGCGCCGCGCCCGCTGCGCGCAACCATCCTCGCCCAACCAACCAAGCCCCTGTCCATGACCGATCTGCCCCTGCTCGAGACTGTCGAGATCGCCACCAACGACAACCCGACCGCTGCCATCATCTGGATGCATGGCCTCGGCGCCGACGGGAATGACTTCGTGCCCATCGTGCGCGAGCTGGACCTGTCCGGCCTGCCAGCGATCCGCTTTGTGTTCCCGCATGCGGAGACGATGCCGGTCACGATCAACAATGGTTATGTGATGCGCGCGTGGTACGACATCCTCGGCATGGACCTGGTGCGGCGCGAAGATGAAGCAGGCCTGCGCGCATCGCAGGCACGCATCGAGCAACTAATTGCACGCGAAGTCGCACGCGGCATTGCGCCGGAGCGCATCGTGCTGGCCGGTTTCTCGCAAGGCTGCGCAATGACCTTGCAGACCGGACTGCGCCATCCGCAAAAGCTGGCCGGCCTGCTGTGCCTGTCCGGCTACCTGCCGCTGGCCGACAAGATCGCTGCCGAGCGCAGCGCCGCAAACCAGTCGACGCCGATCTTCATGGCCCATGGCCGTGGCGACAATGTGGTGGTAATCAACCGCGCTGAAACGTCGCGCGATCTGCTCACGTCGCTCGGCTATCAGATCGCATGGCACGAGTACATGATGCCGCACTCGGTCTGCGAAGAAGAGATCGACGACATCGGCGACTGGCTGCGCAGCGTGCTGGGGGCCGCATGAAGCGCGCGCTGGCTGCGCTGGCATGGATTGCTTGCGCCGGGACTGCACAAGCGGCTGGCGACCTCAGCTGCACCATCAATGGCGCATCCGAAGTGACGCCCGACGGCAAGCTCGACGCACTGGCTGGCGGCAAGAACTATTACGAGACGGTGGCCGGCGCCGAATTCATCGTCCAGCGCGACAAGGGCGTGATGATGGGCCGCTTCGTCAGCAATGCCGGCTGGAAGGTGCAGGTGATCGATGCGGGCTCGGCGACGAGCTCGTACAAGGTACTGTCCACCCGTCCGGGCGGTCGCTACCAGAGCCAGTATTTCGAAGTACGCGTGCAGGACAAGGGCGACAAGAAACCCTTCGTGCTGGTCGCCGCCGAGGTGCTGCACGGTACCTGCACCCAGTAAGCAAAAAATTTGCTGTCCTGCTCATGCTGGTCGGTCAAACTCAATGCCGGCAGTAGCTCGGTCGCCGATGGGTCCCAGCTTGCGCTGGGACGACGGTGTTAGCAGAGACGTCCCCAAATCGTCATCCCAGCGAAAGCTGGGATCCAGTGACTTTCGCTACGCCCCAACATCCTCTAAGCTTTACTGAGCGACATCAGGCTGCCCGGCGAGCTCACTCCGCTTCAGTTATACTTCATACCTCAATGACCGCGCGCGTGTCGCGGGTCCCTGCCTGTCGCAACAATCCCGAAACCGCTGAACATAAGGAAACCAGCCATGTCCTGGATGGACTCGCTCGACCACGTCATCACGAATCAACTTGAATCGCTTGCACCGGAAACGGACCAAACCGCGCGCTTCCCGCGCCCGGTGATCGATGCTCTCGCCAAGGCCGGCCTGCTGGGCCTGGTCAGCAGCAAGGATGTCGGCGGCATGGGCCTGGGGCTGGCCGAAGCCAGCCAGGTGGTCGCCAAACTGGCGCAGACCTGCCCGTCGACCGCGATGATCGTCTGCATGCATTACTGCGCGGTGGCCGTGCTGGAACAACTCGGACCGGAGAGCGTGCGCCGTGACATCGCCGCCGGCAAGCACCTGACGACGCTGGCGTTTTCCGAGGCCGAATCGCGCAGCCATTTCTGGGCACCGGCCAGCACCGCCACCAAGTCGGGCAATGATGTGCTGCTGGATGCGCGCAAGAGCTGGATCACGTCAGCCTTCGAAGCCGACTCCTATGTGTGGTCGTCCAAGCCGCTGGCCGCCGAAGGCGCCAGCAGCATCTGGCTGGTCGATGCGAAGGCCGAAGGCCTGACGCTGGCCGCACCGTTCAATGGCCTCGGCATGCGCGGCAATGCATCGTCGCCCGTCACCGCAAGCAAAGTGAAGGCCACGATGGCGCTTGGCGAAGACGGCAAGGGCTTCGACGTCATGATGGGCACCGTGCTGCCCTGGTTCAGCGTGCTGAATGCGTCCTGCTCGGTCGGCACGATGGAGGGCAGCCTCGCGCGCGCGATCGCGCATGTCGGTTCCACCCGCCACCAGCATCTCGATACCTCGCTGGCCGACCTGCCGACCATCCGTGCGTACCTCGCGAAGGCGCGCATCAAGGCCGATATGGCCAACGCACTGCTGCAGGACACGCTGGCCGCGATCGGTAGCGGCCGTGCCGATACCATGCTGCGCGTGCTGGAAGTGAAGGCTGCCTGTGCCGAGACTGCGCTGGAAGTGACGGACACCGCAATGCGCGTCTGCGGCGGCGCGGCCTTCCGCAAGGAAGTCGGCGTCGAGCGACTGTTCCGCGACGCGCGCGCGTCGCATGTGATGGCGCCGACCACCGACGTGCTGTACGACTTCATCGGCAAGGCCGTCACTGGCCTGCCGCTGTTCTGATCGGGGAATCACGATGAGCCAACAAGTACTGGTGATGGGCGCGGTCGCCTACGCGCCGAAGGTCGTCACGATCTGGGAGGGCTTCAAGGCCTGGTTCCGCGAGCATGGCCTCGAGTTCGACTTCGTGCTGTACTCGAATTACGAGCGCCAGGTTGAAGACCAATTCAACGGCACGCTGGATCTTGCGTGGAATTCACCACTGGCCTGGGTGCGCGCCGAGCGCATCGCCAAGGCCAAAGGCGTACAGGTATCGGCGGTCGCAATGCGCGACACCGACTGCGACCTGACGTCGGTGCTGGTCGTTCGGAATGACAGCGGCATCGCTGCCGTCGACGGCCTCAAAGGCAAGACCATTGGCTTTGGCGCGATCGACTCGCCGCAGGCGACGCTGATCCCGCTCGACCACCTGCGCCAGCAAGGCCTGGTCGCAGGCCGTGATTACACCGCGCAGCGCTTCGATGTCCTGGGCGGCAAACACGGCGACCATGTGGGCGGCGAGCTCGACGCGGCGAAGGCACTGGTGGCCGGCAAGATCGCTGCGGCCTGGATGATCGACGGTAACCACCTCGCGTTCTCGTCGGACGGCACGCTGCCGTCGGGCCAGACCAAAGTGATCGCGCGTACCGCGCCTTTCGATCATTGCAATTTCACGGTCAGCCCGAATGCACCGCAAGCCCTGATCGCACGCTTCACCGAACTGCTGCTCGGCATGCGCTGGGACGACCCGGCGGTGCGCCCGCTGCTGGAGCTCGAAGGCCTGCGCCAGTGGAAAGTCGGCCGCACTTCCGGTTATGCGGCGCTCGAACGTGCCGTTGACGATGAAGGTTTCTACGATGCTGCAGGAAGTATCACCGCACAACACTATCAATATTGAGTCGCTCGGACTCGACCAGGGCGCGCACCTGCTGATCAGGCGCGCGCTGGATGCGCTCGACGTCGGCGACACGCTGCGCGTGACCGGCAGCGCGCCCGACTGGGACATGCACCTGCTGGCCTGGTGCCGCAGCAATGGCCATGCAGTGACCTTTGACGGCGAGCATGCGGACATCGTCCGCGGCCCTTACCAGCTCGGTCGCTGGCACGGCGCCGAACGCAACGGTTCTGCCAACCGCGCAGCACCGGAAGCCGTCGTGGACCAGGCGCAGCCCGCCTGGGGCGTGGCCGCGCGCGGCGCGACCGTCGAGGCCGGCAGCCCCGGCTTCGATTTCCGTTTCAGCGAAAAATCCGCCATCTGGGCCGAGTCCGCGGCCGATCTGTACCAGCAAGCGCTGGCCGGCCAGTGGGATCCGGCCACCGCGATCGACTGGCAGGCGCTGCCCGAGCTGCCGGACGAGATCGAAGATGCGGTCGTGCAGGTAATGACCTACCTGATCGAGAACGAAAATGCGGCGCTGCTGGTGCCGGCACGTCATCTCGGCCATGTGCATCCGCACTTCCGCGAAGTGATGCAACTGCTGGCGATACAGTGCGCGGACGAGGCACGGCATGTGGAAGTGTTCACGCGCCGCGTAACGCTCAAGCGCAGCAACCCGGCGTTGTCGGGCGCCGGCGGACAGGCGTCACTGAAGACGCTGTTCGAGGCCGGCGATTTTTCCAGCAGCGCCTTTCTGCTGTCGGTGCTGGGCGAAGGCAGCTTCGTGAACCTGCTGAATTTCCTGCATCAGTACGCGCCTGACCCGGTGACCTCGCAAATTGCGCGCCTGGTCGCACGCGATGAGGCGCGCCATGTCGCCTTCGGCATGGCACATCTCGAATATCGACTGTCGCAAGACCCGGGCTATATCGCGTCGCTGCGCGCAGCGGTCGAGCAGCGCTATGACGTGCTCGCGTCCAGTGCCGGACTGAACGAGGAAGTGTTCGATGCGCTGATCCTGCTGGCCGCCGGTGATACGACACCGGAAGCGATTGCGAAAGGCTTCGCGCGCGTGCAGCAGCTGAAGCAGGACATGGGCACCGGCCGCAAGGCTCGTTTGACCCGGCTGGGCTTTGCGCCGGACGAGGCGGAGCGGCTGTCGGGGCTGCATACGCGGAATTTCATGTAAACGACAAACGTCGTCAGCGATGCTGCTCCATCCTTGACGTCTTCAGCGTGTCCGGCATCCGCAAATACACCAGCAGCGACACGGCGATACAGCCCGTCGCATACCAGTAGAACCCACTCTCCATCCCCGCCTGCTTGAAGGCCAGCGCGACTGCATCGACGGTGCCACCGAAGATCGACACCGTCAGCGCATACGGCACGCCGACGCCGAGCGCGCGCACCGAGGTCGGGAACAGCTCGGCCTTGATGATGCCGGTGATCGACGTATAGCCGGAGACGATCACCCACGCGCCGCAGATCAGCAGCCAGGCCAGCCACGGGCTCTTTACCTGCGACAGCGTGGTCAGCAAGGGCACCGTGCACAGCACGCCCATCACACCGAACCACAGCAGCAGGGGCTTGCGGCCGACGCGGTCCGACAGCGCGCCATACGCGGGCTGCAGCAGCAATGCGACCACGAGGTAGCCCAGCACCACCATCGTCACCTGCGCATCGTCGAGACCGACCGACAGCTTCAGGAATTTCTGCATGTAGGTGGTGTAGGTATAGAAGGCACTGGTACCGCCGATCGTGATGCCCACCACCAGCAGCAATTCGCGCCAGTGCGCGAGCAAGGCCTTCATCGTGCTGCCGCCGGCCGAGCGGCCGCCTTGATCCGAACCGCCGTTCGCCTGCGCCGCCTGGTAATGATCGGTCTCGTGCATGTCGCGCCGCATGAACAGCGCATACACCGACAGCAGCGCGCCGATCACGAACGGTATGCGCCAGCCCCAGGCCTTCAATTCCTCCGGCGTCAGGAATACCTTCTGCAGCACCAGCAACAGCACGATCGCCATCAACTGGCCGCCGATCAGGGTCGTGTACCAGACACCGGAATAAAAACCCCGTTGCTTCGGCCCGGCCATTTCGGCCAGATAGGTCGCGCTCGCGCCGTACTCCCCCCCTTGCGACAGCCCCTGTAGCAAGCGCGCGACGACCAGGATCACCGCTGCCGCGGCGCCGATGTCTGCATGCGTGGGACTGACGGCGATCAGCAGCGAGCCGAAGCACATCAGCAGCACCGACACCATCAGCGAACGACGGCGGCCGTAGCGGTCCGCGATCCAGCCGAACAGTACACCCCCGAGCGGGCGCATGATGAAGGCGGCGGCGAATACCGCCGCCGCCGACAGCTGCTGTGCGACCGGGTCGGCCGACGGAAAGAAGGCCGGTGCGAAATACAGCGCGAAGGCGGTGTACGCATAGACGTCATACCATTCGATCAGATTGCCGATCGAGCCGACCAGGATGGCCTTGATACGATGGCGGGGCGTGGCGCCATGGGCCGCACCAGCGCTGCCGGCGATGGCAGCGGCGGCCGGGCCTTCAGCGATCGCGGGCAAAGGTCGGTCGGATGTCGCCTCGGGCGTCATGGTCAGTCTCCAATGAGAGGTGCAGGATGGGGTTCCCGTGCTCGCTGCCGATGGCCCGCAGGGCCATCGATGAACCAACGGCACGATGTTGATTTCGTGGCATGATAAGCCTTAACGCGATCAGGAGACGCATCGCCCGCCCGGGCCGATGCCAATACAACAAAGATGACAGCGACATCCGCGGTAACTAAGCCACATCCTCACTTCAGCGTGCTGTTCCTCTGCATGGGCAATATCTGCCGCAGCCCGACCGCGCATGGCGTATTCCGTGACCGTGTGCGACGCGCCGGGCTGGAACACCGGGTTCAGGTGGAGTCGGCCGGCACGCACAACTACCATCCGGGCGAGGCGCCGGACCGCCGCAGCCAGCGCGCGGCTGCGATGCGCGGCTACGACTTGTCCGACCTGCGCGCGCGCCAGATCCGTGATGACGACTTTGAACGGCACCAGCTGCTGCTGGCGATGGACTGGGACAACCTGGCGCTGGCCGAGCAGCTCTGCCCGCCCGCACAGCGCCGCAAGCTGCGCCGGCTGACCGAATTCTGTCGTCGGCATGAGGCGGCCGTGGTGCCTGATCCTTATTACGGCGGCGATGCCGGCTTCATGCAGGTGCTTGATCTGATCGAGGATGCGTGCGACGGCCTGCTCGCGCATGTGCAGCAACAGCTGCAGCGCGCGACCGGCGACGCAGCGACGAACGGGGCGCTGCAATGAACAAGACCAGGCTGACGCTGCTGATCTTGCTGGGCGTAGTCGCCGTCGTCGCGATCGCGTATCTGATGGGCGTACTGACGCTGAACTTCGGGAAAGGTCAAGGTAAAACCTACCAGACCCGCGGCAAGCTGTATGCGGTGTGCAATGTCGTCGTGCAGCGGCCCGTGGACGGACTCGCGCAACCGTTCGAGACCAGCAAGCTCACGCTGCCGGTCGTGATCGACTTCGACGAAATGACGGGCGCATTTGCCGGTGAATACGCGATCTCGCTGAACCGCAAGGGCACGCTGCATGTCGATGGCGACAGTCTGCGGATCGTGCGGCAAGCGATGTTCAAGCGCTACGGCATCACGATCCAGGGCGAGCATGCGGAACTGAACCGCAAGACCGGCGAGTTCCGTCAGTGGCTGGATCTCGGCAACGAGAAGAACCTGTACCTGATGACGGGCAAATGCCAGCGCAAGGACGGCGCGCCCTTCTGATCACCGCGCTTCCATTCGCTTGCGCAGCGACTGCAACACCCCATACGTGCGCGGCCAGTCTTCGCGCACTGTATTGCGCAAGCGGCTCAGCCAGCGGCTGTCGTCGCGATGCAGCATCACTTCCACCTTGTTGAAGCGCATGCTGCGGCGCGATGCGTGCGGCCGCACATTCCATTGGTAAGGATGCGAGACCGGCACATAGTGCGCCGTGAACGAGCGCCGCGAGCAGCGCGGGTCGGCGGTGGGCAGGCTGCCATGGATGATCTGCGAGGTCCACAGCAGCACATCGCCCTGGCGCAATACCGGCGCCAGGCAATCCAGCGGTCCGTTGCGGACGAAATCGGCCATGCGCTGCTTGTACTCCGGCGCGTTCGGATCGCCCTCCTCGCCGGGCACGCGCATGCGGTGGCTGCGCGGCAGCACGAAGAAGCGCCCGGCCTGCGGGTCGATATCCTCGGCGGCGACCCACACGCCGATCATGCTGCCCGCGTGGCCAGAGTCGATGTAATGCCCGTCGCGATGCGCCCAGGTCGTCTGGTTGCCGTCGAAGTACATCGTATGCACGATGCGCGCCGGTTCGCCGCACAGCACGCGCACTGCGCGCTGTATCGTCGGATGCGTGAGCACATTCAGCCCGGCGCGCCGGAATGCCGCGTACTTGCGCTCCGGAAGGTCCTGCAGGTTCATGATCGGGTACTGCATGAAGCCCGCCGCCGTATACACATGGCGCTCGAACTTGCCTGATGCATGGCGCTCGAAAAAGCCGAGATGGTCAGGCAGCACCTCGCGCCGGAAAGCATCGATGCCCGCCTGGCACAGCCGCGGCGTGACTGCATTGCGCAGCACGATGCAGCCTTCTTCATCGAACCACGCGCGAAAGCGCTCGGGGGTCTCCAGCGTGGGGTAAGGATCGGCGACATAGCCGCGCGGCGTGTCGAGCACCGTGCTGCGCGGAAGCACCACCGGTTCCGGTGCCGGTATCGATATCGTGTCCGGCCAGGTATCCGCCGTGACAGGAGAACGCGCAGGCTCATCGGCCTGCGCCAGTGCATCGTGAGTGGCCATCGTTCGTCGCGTGCCGCAGAAAGTGAAGGAAGGCTGCGAGTCTAGCCAGTGCGGCGCGGCCGCCTTTGTGGGTACACAAGAACCGCTGCGACACAGGGCGCGCCGCGTCATGCGCGGTCATGATCGAGGTTGCGACTACAATCGCTGCGTGATCCTCTCTTCTCTCACTGATGCAATGAACGGTACGCGCCCGCAGGACAGGCCACTGGTGGTTGCGCTGTCCGGTACGCTGGCGCTGGCGATCGCGATGGGCATCGGCCGCTTCGCTTTCACGCCGTTGATGCCGATGATGCTGCACGACGGCCTGCTCGACATTACGGCTGCCAGCTGGCTGGCCAGCGTAAATTACGTCGGTTATCTGGTCGGCGCACTGCTGTGCACCGTGCAGCCGGCCCTGTGGCGTCGGCTCGCGCTGGTTCCGCTGCGGGCCTCGCTGATGCTGAAGCTGGCCCTGCTGGCCACCTGCGTGCTGACCCTCGCGATGGCCATGCCGGAACCGCGCGCATGGCCCTGGCTGCGCTTCATGGCCGGCATCGCGTCTTCATTTGCTTTCGTGTTTACCTCGGCCTGGTGCCTCGCGCACTTGTCGCGTCTGAACGCGCCGCAAGCCGGCGGCATCGTGTATGCGGGCCCGGGTGTGGGCATCGCCGTCAGCGGCTTGCTGGCAACGGCAATGGTGCAACTGAACTGGGCATCGTCATCCGGCTGGCAGGCCTTTGGCGCACTGGCCGTGCTGCTGACGCTGCTGGTGTGGCGCGTGTTCACGCATGACGAGGTGCCGCTAGCATCGGCTTCGGCCCCGGCAGCGAACGCAAGCCATGCCGTCATCGACAACGCAGAGAGCAGTCATGGCACGGCGGAAAAGGCAGCGCTGACGCTCGCGTACGGACTGGCCGGCTTTGGCTACATCATCACCGCCACCTTCCTGCCCGTGATCGCGCGTGCCGCGCTGCCGGACTCGGTATGGCTGGACTTGTTCTGGCCTATCCTCGGCATCGGTGTCGCGGTGGGCGCGGTGCTGGCCTCGCGCATTCCCGCGCATGTAGACCAGCGCCTGTTGCTGGTGGGCTGCTACCTGATGCAGGCCGCCGGCGTGATGATGGGCGAATGGCTGCCGACGCTGGCCGGCTTCGCGCTGGGCAGCGTGCTGGTCGGTCTGCCGTTCACGGCGATCACCTTCTTTGCGATGCAGGTTGGGCGCCGGCTGCACCCGCAGTCGGCGTCGACCATCATCGGCTTGCTGTCGGCGTCGTTTGCGCTGGGCCAGATCATCGGGCCGCCGGTGGCGGCGTTCCTGCTGGCGCGCGCGCCCGATCACGCAACGGGTTTCAGCTGGTCATTGCAAGTCGCCGCGCTGACCCTGGTGGCCGGCGCCGCGATCTATGCGTGGATGGTGAAGCGTTTCAGGCGGGATTGACACCGCACGTGCGGTGCGCCGGGACCGTGCTTATTTGGCCAGCGGCGGTTCGTTGTACAGCACCGTGATGCTGATGCGGCGATTGCGCGGGTCGCCCTTGTCGTTCGGATTAAACGGCGCGGTGTCGGCCACACCCTCGATGCGTGCGACGCGAGCGCTGCCCACACCGCCCTGCTCGAGCATGCGGCGCGTGGCCTCGGCCCGCTCTATCGACAGTGACCAGTTGGTGCGCTCGCTGCCTTCCGGGAAGGGCACGCTGTCGGTGTGGCCCTTGATGGCCATCTTGTTCGGCATGCCGGCCAGCGCTTTCGTCACTTCATTGATCAGTTGCTTCGCACGGGGCTGCATCGCCGCATTGCCGCTGCCGAACATCGAGAAGTTGGCCTTGTCGATGATGTCGATGCGCAGGCCGTCTTTTTCGCGGGTGAAGCTGACCTGACCTTTCAGGTCCGACAGCTGCGGGTTCTCCGATAGCTGCTCCTGAATTTCCTTCTCGAGCTTGTCGAGTTTTTCCTTTTCCGCTTGCGCGGCGATCTGTTGCTTCTCTTCTTCGGTCAGGTTCTTCGCGTATTTGGGATTGGGCTTGTCGTTCTGCGAGGTGCCGCGCTCATCTCCCTTGCCCGCTTCCGCACGCGGCGTCACGCGCTCCAGCAGTGCTGATTGCTGCGGGTCGGATGGCAAGGTCTCGGGGTCGATGATAGAGCGGCCGCCGAACATGCCATTCGAGCCGGCGGTCTCGCCCATGCCCGATACCTTCAGTTCAGTCGGCTGGAAATATTCGGCGACGCCGGCGCGCTGGTCTTCCGGTGTCGCGCCGAGCAGCCACATCAGCAGGAAGAACGCCATCATCGCCGTCATCATGTCCGCCAGCGCGATCTTCCATGCGCCGCCGTGCGCGCCGGCGTGGCCTTCCTCGACCACTTTTTTCCAGATGACCGGAGGCTCGGGCGGCTTCTCGTCGCCGGCAGGCGCATCGGCAGACGCACCCTCGGCAGCAGCGGCAGCTGCGGCCGCGTCCGCTTGCGCAGCGGCGTCCTGTTCGTCGGGTTTCTTCTCTTCGTCGGCCATGGTCTGGAATGCGCTCAGGGTCAGCGTCGTGCGGACGCCAACCAGCACCGCACAATGCGGCACTCCCGAGCAGAATCGGCACGAAGCCGAATCGCTAAAGTGTTAATTGCTGGAAATATAAAGCATCTGCTCCGGGGCGACCAGCCGGGCTTGCCGAATTACTATCAACTACCGTCGCCTGGCTTCAGCTCAAAATTGGCAAGGGTCTCGAGCGCCTTCACCATCGCCGAGTGGTCCCAGCCCTTGCCGCCGTGTGCGACGCAGCTGCTGAACAGCTGTTGCGCGCTGGCCGTGTTGGGCAGCGACATGCCCAGCGTGCGCGCGGCATTCAGCGCCAGGTTCAGGTCTTTCTGGTGCAGCTCGATGCGGAAGCCCGGATCGAACGTGCGCTTGATCATCCGCTCGCCATGCACCTCGAGGATGCGCGACGATGCGAAGCCGCCCATCAGCGCCTGCCTGACTTTCGCCGGATCGGCACCGGCACGCGCGGCGAACAGCAGCGCCTCGGCCACGGCCTCGATGTTGAGCGCGACGATGATCTGGTTGGCGACCTTCGCGGTCTGCCCGTCACCATTGGCACCAACCAGCGTGATGTTCTTGCCCATCAGCTCGAACAAGGGCTTGACGCGCGCGAAGCCCGTCTCGGTCGCGCCGACCATGATGGTCAGCGCGGCATTCTTCGCGCCTACCTCGCCACCGGACACCGGCGCATCCACATAGTCGCAGCCGAGCGCATTGATCTTCTGCGCAAATTCGCGCGTCGCGATCGGCGAGATCGAGCTCATGTCGACCACCACCTTGCCCGCCGTCAGGCCGGTTGCGACGCCGTGCTCGCCGAACAGCACTTTTTCCACGTCCGGCGTGTCCGGCAGCATCAGGAAAATGATGTCGGCCTTCCGTGCGACCTCGGTCGCATTGGCACACACCTGCGCGCCGTCTTGCAGCAGATAGTCCGGGGTCTTGCTGCGGGTGTGCGTGTGCAGCGTGTGGCCGGCCTTCAGCAGATGGTGCGCCATCGGGCCGCCCATGATGCCGAGGCCGATGAAGCCGAGTTGCAGTGGTGTCGTCATGGTGTTTGTCTTTCTTGTTGTCGGGACAAGCACCAAATTATGTCATGTGCGGCTCAGCGGGCGGCGCCCTGCCCTCCCGCCGGCAACTGATGATAGTAGGCCGCGAGATTCTCAATGTCTCGGTCGCTGAGTCCCTTGGCCATCACGCCCATCTGCTCATGCTTGCGCGCGCCACTGCGGTAATCCTTCAGGGTCTTGACCAGATAACCCTCGACCTGCCCGGCCAGGTTGGGCGCCTCGGGCAGCACCGCAATGCCATCCGGGCCGTGGCAGGCGGCGCATTGCGCGGCGCGCGCCTTGCCGGCATTGGCGTCGGCCGCCTGCACCGGCAACGCAGCGATACTCATGCCCATCATGATCCCGGCCAGCAGGCACGCTGCGCGCAGGAATCCGGCCATGCCCGTCATTTACCGGCCTCGCCGACATACGAGATGCGATAGATCGCGCCCGCATAGTCATCCGACACCAGTATCGAACCATCGGCGAGGTTCGCGACATCGACCGGGCGGCCAAGGAATTCATTCGACGGTGTCAGCCATCCCTCGGCAAACACCTCGGTCTTGCCGGCCGAGCCATCGGGCCGCACCGGCGTGAACATCACGCGCGCGCCAACCGGCGTGGTGCGGTTCCACGAGCCATGCTGCGCCGAGAAGATGCCGCCCCGGTACTTGTCCGGGAACATGCTGCCGCGATAAAAACTCATGCCGAGGTCGGCTGCATGCGGTGTGGTCTCGGATTCCGGATAGACGACATTCGGCGGCGGATTGTCGCCCTTGTATTCATTGGTGCGCACCTTGCCGCCGCCATACCAGGGAAAGCCGAAGTCCTGGCCCGGTCTGGACAGTCGGTTGATCTCGCCGGGTGGCTGATCGTCACCCATGCCATCGACCTGATTGTCGGTGAACCACAGGGTCTTGTCCTTCGGATTGAAATCCATACCGACCGAGTTGCGTACGCCGCGCGCGATTGCTTCGCGTGCCTTGCCATCGCGCTCCATGCGGATGATGCCCATGATGCCGGTGCGATAGTAGAGGTCGAGCTTTTCTTTCGGCGGCACGTTGAAGGGCTGGCCTAGCGTGACATACAGCTTGTTGTCGGGACCGATGCGGCAGGCGCGCGCGCCATGGTTGAAGCTTTCTTCTTCGACCGGTATCAACTGTCCTTGCGGCACCACCTGACCGATCGCGACATCACCGCCTTCGTAAAAGAATTCGGCCGCCGGGAAGGTCAGCACGCGGTTGTGCTCGACGATGAACAGGAAACCATCCGGCGAGAAGCAGACCCCATTCGGCACCCGGAAGTCGATGCCGGGGGCGAATACCTTCACCTCATCGGCGACACGCGTATGGGTTCGGTCAGTCACGGCCCACACGCGGTTCTTGCGGCTGCCGACGAACACGATGCCGGTCGACGGCCCGACCGCCATGTGCCGCGCATCGGGCACGAGCGCATACAGGTCGATACGAAAGCCCGGTGGCAGCTTGATCTTCTGCAGGTTGCGGCGTATCGCGTCGGCGCGCGGCCCGGTCTGCGGCACGGTCTCCAGCGTCATCGGTCCGCCCGTGGAACGGAAGGCCTCGAGCTTTTGCAAGGTATCGCCGCGTGCCGGCGTGCCGCCCTGCGCAAAGCAGAGCGTCGTGGCCGCAGCCAGCATGGATGCCAGCAACAGCGTGCTGCCGGCCCGCCTGTGGGTCAGCCTGTCTATGCGCGCAAAGCCCATCGTGATCTCCTGAAAGTTGAGCAGGGCAAGGTGCCGAAAGCTGCCGGTGCAAGCACCTGCGGCGTCTTTCCGACGCGTTCCGACGTATAGACAGGAAATTCGGCACAGCTTTCACACAAGTGCATCGGTAATCGACTTCGTTTGACACGCTTCAAGCGCTGGCTGCTTGCCGCAGGCGCCGGTGTCATGCGCGCAAGCCTGCTTTGCTCGCGCTTGAGCGCACTCAATCGCTGAAGCACGGCGGCGCCTAACGTAGCGAGGAGATCACCAACCTCCGGGATACATCATGCGCAAGACATTGTTAACGCTCGCCATTGCATCGGCTTCCGTGCTGGCGATGGCCGCCTGCAGCAGCTCGGGATGGGGGCTGCGCGGCAATCAGCAATCGGGCAGCCAGCAATCAGGCGGCACGCACACGCTGACCGGCGGTGCCGAAGCGGGTCCGACGGCAGAGACCACGCCAAGGCCCGCCGGCCCTTCCTCGACCGGGCAGGGATCCGGCACATCGTCGGGCGCGACGGGCACGCAGGGAGGCGCTTCGACAGGGGGCACGTCGGGGGGCACGTCGGGCGGCACCTCGGGTGGTACCTCTGGTGGCACCGGCACGACCGAAAGTGGCGATGGCGGCGGCAGCATGGGCACGCAGCCTGCGCAGCCGGTACAGCCGACGGAAAACATGGGCAGCAGTGCGGGTCCGACCGGCACCCAGTCGGGCGGCAAGAACCCGCAGCAACCGGGCCAGTAAGCGCCCGCGCGACGGGCTGCGGCGGTGGCCTCAGGCAGCGATGGTGCTGCCGCTGAAGGCCATCGCCTCGAAGCCGGCCGCCGACAGCGGCGGCGCATGCAGGTAGCCCTGCACGAATTCGCAGCCGAGGTCGGCCAGCAGTGATTGCTGCTGCCGGGTCTCGACCCCTTCGGCCACCACCTGCAGGCGCAACTGCCGCGCGAGGGCGAGGATCATGTCGACCAGTGCGCGACTGGGCACATCATCCTCGATGCCGCTGACGAAAGAGCGATCGACTTTCAGCATGTCAAAGGGCATGCTGAACAGTGTCATCAGGTTCGAGTAGCCGGTACCGAAATCATCCAGCACCAGGCGCACGCCCTGCTGCTTGAGGCCGGACAGCAGCTGCGACGCGCGCTCATGCTGCTGCATCAGTGAATGCTCGGTCAGCTCGAGCTCGAGCAACTGCGGCGGCAGCTGGTGGCGCTGCAGGATGGCTTCGACACGCTGCGCAAAATCAGTCAGCTGCAGCTGCCGCGCGGAGATGTTGACCGACACGGAAGGGCTCCAGCCAAACCGGCGCAGCCAGTCCTTCATCTGCGCGCAGACTTCATTGAGCACCCACTCGCCGATCGCCACGATCAGTCCCAGCTCTTCGGCCAGCGGAATGAACTCCAGCGGCGGCACGATGCCGCGCACCGGATGCTTCCAGCGTATCAGCGCCTCGGCGCCGCAGATGCGGTTGCCTGCGAGCTCCACCTGCGGCTGATAATGGATGATGAACTGGCCCTCGTCGATCGCGGTGCGCAGCTCCGACTCCAGCGTGAAGCGCTTTGCCAGACGCGCCCAGCTTTCTTCGGAAAAGAAATGCACCTGGTTGCGGCCCTCGCCTTTGGAATCGAACATCGCGGCATCGGCATGCTTGATCAGTTCGTCGGCGCTGGCACCATCCTCCGGGTACATGGCCACTCCGATGCTGCCGCTGCAGTGCAGGGAGTGGCTGTCGATCACGTACGGCTGGTCGAGGCTGTGCAACAACTTGGCAGCCACCAGTGCCGCGTTCTGCGCGCTGCCGATATCTTCCAGCAGCACCAGGAATTCATCACCACCTTCGCGCGCCACCGTGTCGGACTTGCGCAGCTGGCCGGCAATGCGTGATGCCACCGACTGCAGCACCGCATCGCCGATCTGATGACCCTGCGTGTCATTGATCGCCTTGAAGCGATCGAGGTCAATGAAGAGCACGGCCAGCGCGCCGCGATGTCGTTCCGCACGCGCGATCGCTTGCGATAGCCGGTCGCGCAGCATCAGCCGGTTCGGCAGCCCGGTCAGCGCATCATGGAATGCACGGTGCTCGAGCTCCTTGTTCGCTTGCTCGAGCTCCTGCCGACGCTGCCGCAGCGCGCGCGCGAGCTCATGTGCATCATCCATGGCGCTGCGATTGGTCTGCAGCAGCATCAGCATCTCGGCCAGCGGATTGTGCGGCGGGATCTCGGAAAGCCTGATGCCCATCTCGCCCAATTGACCGAACGACGTGACCCAGGGCCAGCCGATGAACATCAGGCCGTTGTCGTTGATGGACATCCATTGTCCGCGCAACGGCGGCACCACGCCTGCCACTCTGCGATGCAGTATCAGCAGCTGCCCGCTGTCGGCAACCAGTTGCGCAAAGTCCCGCCCCAGTTCGCCATGGGTGGCCGAAAAACAGTCTTCCAGAAGAGGCTGCCCGTCCACCTCGGGGCAAATACGGCGCAGCAGCTCGCCGGCTGCGACGATGCGGCAGGACCGATCGACAACGAACGCGAACGGGAACGCCTCGGCCCAGCGCAGCATCGTTGATACCGGCGAACTGCACTGGCGAGCGACGGTCCGTATCAATTCATCGGGCATCGGCGAGCGGTCCCACGATACGGATGTCGAAACGGTCATGGTCATGCAATTCATCTTTTGTGTAGACGTGGTCGACCTGGATCGCAATACCAAAGCGCTCTGCCAGTCCTTCGACCAGCCCGTGCACCATCGGCCCCAGCGAGGGGCGGGTCGAGAAGTAATGCAGGCTGAAGCCTTCCTCGTCCAGCTCGGTCACGCGAAAAGTCGGCGGCTTGAGCGCCGGATACAGCAACGCGACCCGCGCGTGCATCGCGTCAAGCGCCGCCAGCGCTTCCTGAAAGGTCGGGCCGAGGTCATTGAGCATCGCGCCATACCCTTCCACCAGCGTATAGCGTGTCCAGTAACGGCCGAATTCCCGCAGCAGCTCAGGCGCTGGCGTCGCCAGCACCTCGGAGGCGGCACCAACCAGACGGTAGGTGAGATCATCGGGATAGGCGTCCATGCGCATGAAGACCTCATCCTCGACCCGGGCCTTGCAACGGATGTCGTGCCAGGTGTCCTCACCCTTGCTGGTGCAGACCAGTTGCTGTAACGCGCGATTTACCAGACCGTACATGGAAAGCTCCTGTTCGTGATTTGCGGACACCAGATCCGTGAAGGTGCATGAGAAGACGAGCACTGGCGCACCGGCCCAGCGATACCGGCAAGCATAGGGAAAAGCGCGCAAAGTCAACGCGGGAACAGAGGGTCAAAGGCACGCCTGCTTCCGGTTCACTGGCGGAATTCGTCAGCACTCGCGGGCAGCGAGTGCCAACACCGGAGGGCGGCTATCCGGCGCCCGCAGCAAGCGTGACCGTTTGCGCAGCGAAGCCGGCAACAGATCAAAAAATTTGCCCGAATTCTCTTGATCGATGGAATTTTTACGGTGTACTTTTATTCCAGATACGCACAGACGTTCGAACGCTTGGTTTCCGTCATTTCGCTCAACGATGGGAGTGTCGACGATGCATTGGCAACCTTACATTCGCGCCAGCTGGGAAATCGTGATGGAGTGCGAGAACCGCAGCCAGCTGTTCCTCGATGAGGAACTCGAAGCCTATCTGGTCTACATGGTGGCGCGTAACTTCCGCAACCACCGGATGCCACCCGACGTCCTGTGCCTCGAATTCAGCCGCGCGCGGACGCAGGATGATTTCCGGCAGATCGGCGATAGTTGCCTGTTTGTCGATGCGTGGGATGTCAGCCGCGCGCGCCTGGTCAGTCCGGATTACTACGAAAAGCTGGGTCAGGCCGCCTATGGCTATGCGGCTGCCGTGACTCGGCCCATTGATGAGTTGTTCAACCGCATCGCGCGGGAATTCGGGCTGCTGTCGCGCGTGCTGCGCGGCGTGAAGCCGCAACTCGCCCGCGCCTGACGCGGACGCTGCCAGCGACGCATGCGACCCGGCGTAGTGCCGGCACCACAGCCTTGTTTCATCGATGTATCGAATTGTAATCAGGCATCGCGCTACAGCAAGGCTGCCGTTAATCTGCTGACCATGACGCTGCCCGGGGCACCACCCGCGCCGGCCCGGCGTCCAAGACAGCGGAGGACACATGAGTACCCGGTTCAGCAGGCTTTCCACCATCGCCGGTCTGAGCATCGCCAGCGCGCTGCCCATGGCCGCGCAGGCGCAACAGCAGGAAATGGCGCGCGTGATCTCGACCACACCGGTAATGCAGCAAGTCGCCGTGCCGCGGCAGGTCTGCACCAACAGCACCGTGGTCACGCAGGCACCGAAGTCAGGCGCCGGCGCCGTGATGGGCGCGATCGCCGGTGGCGCAGTCGGCAGCCAGATCGGTGGTGGCATGGGCAATGCCGCGGCGACGGCTGTCGGCATCCTCGGTGGCGCGATCCTTGGCGATCGTATCGAGGGCCAGCCGGCACCGGTGGCGCAACCCGTGACCAGCTGCACCGACCAGGCGGTGTACGAGAACCGCGTGGTCGCCTACAACGTCACGTACGAATACGCGGGCAAGCAGTACGCGGTGCAGATGCCGAATGACCCCGGCCAGTATGTGCCGATCACGATCACGCCGGCCGGGTCCACACCACCGCCGGCACCGGCACAGGTCGTGACCACGGTACCGTCTCCGCCCGTGGTCGTCGCAGCGCCGCCGGTGGTGGTCGCGCCGCCCGCCTATCCGTACTACGGGACGAACTACGGTCCGTATTACAGCCCGGGCTATTACGGGCCTTCGTATGGCACGGGCATCACCTTCCGCTGGAGCTCGGGTGGCTGGGGCCATCATCATCACCATCATCGTCACCGCTGGTGAGCACTGAACGCTCACAGGCAGCAGCGCCCGGAAATGCCCGGGCTTTTTTTCGTCTGCCCTCCGCAGGGCCTCATGCCCTGCCCTCCCCTGCCGCTTTGTCTTTGCCAAGCGCCGCATTCAGCTGCGGCCGCCGGCCCGGCAGCTCGTCTACAATGGCTCGCACACCCCGCCTGCCCTGGCTGTTTGCAGGGTCAGCTCGACGCGCGAGGGGAGATAACAAGAACAGGGAGACACTATGCAAAGACGCGGTTTCCTCGGTGCTGCCGCAGCAGCCACCGCCCTTGTAACGACAGCGACCCAAGCCGCCGCTGCCGAGAATCTGCCGACGCTGAACTGGCGCATGGCGTCGAGCTTCCCGAAATCGCTGGAATGGTTGTACGGCAGCGCCGAACTGATCGCGCGCCGGGTCGGCGAGATCACGCAGGGCAAGTTCACGATCCGCGTCTTCCCGGCCGGCGAAATCGTGCCGGCCTTGCAGGTGCTCGATGCGGTACAGGCCGGCACCATCGAGATGGGGCATACCGCGCTCTACTTCTATTTCGGCAAAGACCCGGCCTTCACCTTTGATACCTGCGTGCCCTTCGGCATGAATTCGCGCCAGCAATCGGCATGGTATGTGTCAGGCGGTGGCCGCGAACTGTTTCAGGACTTCCTGAAAGGCTATGGCATCACCTCCACGCCGTGCGGCAACACCGGCAGCCAGATGGGCGGCTGGTTCCGCAAGGAGGTGCGTGGACTGGAGGACCTGCAAGGCCTGAAATTCCGGGTCGGTGGTATCGGTGGGCGCATCCTGCAGCGACTAGGCGTGGTGCCGCAGCAGATACCGCCGGGCGACATTTATCCCGCGCTGGAAAAAGGCACGATAGATGCGGCCGAGTTCGTCGGCCCCTTTGATGATGAAAAGCTGGGCCTCGACCGTGTCGCCCCTTTCTACTACACGCCGGGCTGGTGGGAGACCGGCTCGCAGCTGGCAGCGATCACCGGCCTCAAGCAATGGGGCTCGCTGCCCTTGGCCTACCGCGCAGCGATCACGGCCGCGGCGTATGAGGCGCATGTCTGGATGCAGGCGCAGTACGACATGCACAACCCGATGGCGCTGGCACGGTTGGTGAAGCGCGGCGTGAAACTGCGCGCGTTCCCGAAGGAAGTGATGATGGCCAGCCTGAAGGCGGCACGCGAGATGCTGAACGACGAAGCGGCGAAGAGCCCGGCATTCCGCAAGATGTACGAGCATTACAACCGCTTCCAGAACCAGCAGAACCAGTGGTACTCGGTGAGCGAGGCGCGCATGCAGAATTTCCAGATCATGACGCTGCAGGCGCAGGGCTCGAAAGGCTGACCCAACGCAGCAGCGGCTGTGGTCATCCCACGCATGATCCGGCCCTCCTGCTGACCGGAAAAACTTATCAATTACGCAGCATCACCTCGCGTGGGCGCCGCAGGGCCCGGTTGTGCGTTTCGATACAGAAACGCCTACAATCATCGAGATAAAAACCATCACGACAAGCCCGCGCCAGTTTATGCCCGACCCGGATGAAAGAGCCTATTGACTCCAGAACTCTGCAGGCTGCCTGGGTGCGCCCCGTGCGCATCTGGAGCCTGGTAGCGCTGATCAGCGTTGTCCTGGTATCGACGGTCACGCAATTTGCGCTGGAACGCAGCCGAGACGCGTGGCTGAACCAGGGTCGCGAAAAAGTGGCCGGCCTCGCCGCCAGCTACCGTAGCCAGCTCGAAGACACACTGGGCCAGCTGGACCAGATCGCCTGGTTCGTGGGTTACCTGCATGCGAAGAGCGCATCCTCCGAACTGTTCCGCAGCGTGTTCGAGTCCCTGCCCTCCCGTGGCGCCGCGAATGCCTTGTTCATTGATGCCGAGGGCACGGTTCGGGGTGCGACCGATCCGATCGCGATCGGCGCGTCGGTAGCCAGCCTGGACTTTTTCCGTCGCCATCAGGCATCCACGGCGACGACACTGGTGATCAACCCCATCGAGCCCGGCATCCGGCGCTATGCGGGCAAGAACGTGATACGCCTGTCGCGGCGGCTGAATGATGCGCAGGATCGGATGATCGGCGTCGTCGCGGTGACCATCCTGCCGGAAGACTTGATCCGCTTTGGCGGCGACAATGAACTGAAGGACGGCGACGCGATCGCGCTGCGCTTTTCGGACGGCGAATGGCTGATGAAGCAAGTGATCGGCGAGGGCCGTACCGCGAAGTCACGTATCGGCGAGCCCGAGCTGCTGGGCAGCGACCAGGTGTTTGTCGGCAGCATCAATGGCGAGCCGGCGCAGATCGCGTGGAGCAAGCTGCAGTACTACCCGCTGCATGCTTTCGTCGGCATCAACCTCGACAATGCGCTGCGCGAACATGACGAGACCCGGGTCGCGTATCGTGTGGTCCAGTACGGCTTCTGCACGCTGCTGGTCTTGTTGTGCTTCGTGTTCGGCTGGAACCACTGGCGACGTGATGAACGTCTGCGGCGCGAGGAGCGCGTGCGCAATACTTTCCGCCTGGCCGTCGATGGCGCGCGCGAAGAGCTGTACATGGTGTCGCCGATGGCACCGGACCCGAAAGGCCACATCAGCTTCCGCATCGAGGATTGCAATGGCCAGGCATCGCGGATGACGGGCAAGGCGCTGGAGACGCTGATCGGGCAGCCGCTGGATGACGTGCTGATGATCGGCGGCCGCGCCGACATCGAACGCATGCTGCAGGATGCGCTCGAGGCCGGCTTTGCGGAGGCCGAGCTCGACATTTACCGTAGCGGCCCGCGACAGACACGCTGGTATCACTGCCGCGCCGTCAGCGCGGACCTGGGACTGGCGGTCACGCTGCGCGACATCACCGAGCTGAAGGACAAGGAAAACCAGCTGCGCGAGCTGGCCCTGACCGATCCGCTGACCCGGCTGCCGAACCGGCGCTGGATGCAGGCGACACTGCCGTCGCTGATTGAAGAAGCGCAGCAGCAGGAACGACGGCTGGCGGCCTTGTTCATTGATCTCGACAACTTCAAGATGATCAATGACACGCTGGGCCACAAGGCCGGCGACCAGTTCCTGCTTGAAGTTGCGACCTGCCTTCGCAAGGCGGTCCGCAAGCAGGATGATGTGCTGCGGCTGGGCGGCGATGAGTTCATGGTGATCCTGCGCGACATGGACAACCGCGACATCGCACTGGAGATCGCAGCGCATCTGCTGGAAAAGCTGGGCGACACCCGCTCGCTGCAGGGCATGGACGGCATGCGGCCGCGCGCATCGGTCGGCCTCGCGTTCTACCCGGATGACGCGCCCGATGCGGACACGCTGGTGCAGGCGGCCGACATCGCGATGTACGTGGCCAAGCGCAGCGGCAAGGGCCGCGTGGCCTCGTACACGGCCGAGATGCAGCGCGAGATCAGCGACCGCGTGACGCTGGAAACCGCGCTGACCATGGCGGTGTCCGACAACCAATTACTCCTGTACCTGCAGCCGCGCGCCAGCGCGATGACGGGCAGACTGGTCGGCTTCGAAGCACTGCTGCGCTGGCAGCATCCGCGGCTGGGCCTGATCTCGCCCGAGCGTTTCATCCCGCTGGCCGAGGAAAGCAACCTGATCAGCGAGATCGGCGACTGGGTCGCGGAACGCGCGTGTGCGATGCTGGCCGACTGGCGAAAGCGCAAGCTCGGCCTGTATCCGGTATCGATCAATGTGTCGGTGCGGCAGCTGACGACGCCGGCCTTCCGCGAGCATCTGCAGCGCTGCATGGCCAGGCATGCGGTGCTGCCGTCGCAACTGGCGATCGAGCTCACCGAGTCGACCATGATCGGCGACAACGCGAATGTGCAAAACGAGGTCGCTGCGCTTGAGCGCATGGGCATGCGGCTGATGATCGATGATTTCGGCACCGGTTATTCATCGCTCGCACGTCTGCACCGGCTGAATGTGGATGTGCTCAAGATCGACCAGTCTTTCGTGCAGAACCTGTCGCCGGACAGCGAGAGCTATGTGCTCTGTCATGCGATGACGCAGCTGGCGCGCTCGCTCGGCATCGCGACCGTGGCCGAGGGCGTCGAGACCGCCCAGCAGTTGCGCATGCTGCAGCTGATGGGTTGTGACGAGATCCAGGGCTACCTCGCATCACCGCCGGTGCCGGCCGACAAGGCCGAGGCCTGGCTGAATGGCGCGCAGTTCTTCGAGCCCATGCCAGTCGCCGGCGTACCGGCGGACTTGCCGGGCACACGCTAAAATCGGGGTTTCTGAAGAAGTTTTCGAAGGCAGACGACCATGAAGTACCTGCACACGATGGTGCGCATCAATGACGTCGACGCATCGCTGCGCTTTTATCGCGACGCGCTCGGCCTCGAAGTCACGCGCAGCTATGACAATCCGGCCGGCCGCTTCTCGCTGATCTATCTGGCCGCCCCCGGCGACCCCGACGCCGAGATCGAACTGACGCACAACTGGGATCCGGAAGAGCTGGGCGGTGCGCGCAATTTCGGCCATGTCGCGTATGCGGTCGATGATATTTATGCGGCCTGCGAGCGGCTGCAACAGCACGGCGTGACCATCCTGCGTCCGCCGCGCGATGGCCGCATGGCGTTCGTGCGCTCGCCCGACAATATCTCGATCGAACTGCTGCAGGCCGGCAAGCCGCTGGCACCGGCCGAGCCATGGCTCTCGATGCCCAACACCGGAAGCTGGTAATGAAGTCGGAACACTTGTGGCCTGAGCACTTCGCGATCGCGCACATGCCCGGCTCGCTGCCGATGGGCGGCGTGGTGCCGATGACACCCATCCATGCATTTCGTACGCCGGCCACTCGGCTGATGCTGAATGAGGAGGCGGCGCTGGATCCGGTGCGCACCGATATCGAACTCGGTGGGCTGCTCGCCTTCCTGATCGATGACGTGATCACCCGCGATGAGGCCGACGCCATCATCGAAGCCAGCGAGCGTTTCGGTTATCGCGACGAAGCGCCCGGCATCGCCACGCCGCCCGGCATGCGCATGAACAAGGCGGTGCACTGGGTCGCGGACGACACGACCATGGATACGATTTTCCGGCGCATTGCGCACCTGTTGCCGCCGCAGATCCATGGCACCACGCTGCATCCGGCGCTGTCACGCCGCATCAACATGTATCGCTATGACAGCAACGACGTCTTCAACATGCATACCGACGGTGACTGGCCCGGTTACGGCATGAGCGACGACCGCAGCACGATGCTGGAATGGCCCGGCCTGCGCTCCTGCCTGTCGATGCTGCTGTACCTGAACGGCCCGGAAGACGGCGTGCAAGGCGGCAGCACACGCCTGTTCCGCCCCGACCGCGGCCATGTGGACGTAACGCCGAAAAAAGGATCGGCGCTGTTCTTCCGGCATGGCTTCGGCCCGGCCAGCGTGCTGCATGAAGGCAGCCGCGTGTTCGGCGACGTGCCCAAGTATGTCGCCCGCATCAATGTGATGTACACGCTGCGCTGATCAGTTCACGCTGTTCAGGGATTCGCCGAGCGCATTGACCAATGCATCGATCTCGGCCCGGGTCGAGATGAACGGCGGCGCCAGTTGTATCGTGTCGCCGCCGTAGCGCACATAGAAGCCCTTCTTCCACATCGCCATCGCGACCTCGTACGGGCGCCTTGCCGGTTCGCCCGGCACGGCGGCGAGCGTGAAGCCGGCTGCGAGGCCGATGTTGCGAATGTCGGTGACATGCCGGCAGCCCTTCAGGCCATGTGCGGCATTTTCCAGCACCGGCGCCAGTGCGTTCACGCGCGCCAGCGCATCTTCCTTCTCCAGCAGATCGAGCGTGGCCAGAGCGGCGGCACACGCCACCGGATGCGCCGAGTAGGTATACCCATGCGGGAACTCGAGCAGATAGTGCGGGCCGCCGGCCTGCATGAAGGTGTCGTAAATTTCCTTCTTTGCGACCACCGCGCCGAGCGGCTGCACCCCATTCGTGATCTGCTTTGCACAGTTCAGGATATCGGGCGTGACGCCGAAGGCTTCGGCACCGGTCCACACGCCGGAGCGGCCGAAGGCACTGATCACCTCGTCGAAGATCAGCAGGATGTCGTGCTGGTCGCAGATCTCGCGCAGCCGCTGCAGATACCCGGCCGGCGGGACGATGATGCCGGCGGAACCTGACCAGGGCTCGACGATCACCGCCGCAATATTGGACGCATCATGCAGGTTGATCAGGTCCAGCAATTCATCGGCGCGTTCCACGCCGTGCGCCGGCATGCCGCGCGAGAACGCATTCTGCGGCAGCAGCGTGTGCGGCAGATGGTCGGCCTCGATGCCCTGCCCGAACATCTTGCGATTACCAACGATGCCGCCGACCGAGCCACCGCCGAAGTTCACACCGTGATAGCCCTTCTCGCGGCCGATGAAGCGTGTCTTCGATGCCTGACCCTTGGTGCGCCAGTACGCACGCGCCATCTTCAATGCGGTGTCAGCCGACTCCGAGCCGGAACCGGTAAAGAACACATGATCGAGCCCGGCCGGCAGGAAATCGCGCATGCGGTTGGCCAGCGCAAATGACAACGGATGGCCGAACTGGAAGGACGGTGAGAAATCCAGCGTCGCGATCTGACGGCTGACCGCGTCGACCAGCTCGGGCCGGCAATGGCCCAGCCCGGTGGTCCACAAGCCGGACAGGCCATCGAAAATGCGACGGCCGTCGGCATCGATCAGCCAGGCGCCGTCGGCGCCGGTGATCAGCCTCGGATTGGCCTTGAACTCGCGGTTGCCGGTATACGGCATCCAGTGCGCTTCCAGCCAGTCGGCATCGGCATGCATCGTTGCGCCGATGCTGGCGCTCGTGGCGGGCGCAGCAGACGTGGGCAGGGTATGGATATCGATCGGTTTGCGCGCAGATCCAGTCATGGTTCGGGCTCGTGGTCGGCTCGTGGTGGGGTGTGGGCTCATTGTCCGGCGAAGACCTCATTATGACGCTTTGTCTGGCTCTGGCGCCGGGTTTCGTTTCTTCGAATAAATCTTCCATTCCGGAAGCTTCTTCCCATCAGCAAGAACTTGATTTAGTGCAAGTAAACCATCGATAGGCCACCATTTTTTCCGACGATAACCAGTAGAATCCGACCAACATCGTCGATTGCCAGACAGCCCGGCTGCGCAACCGGAAACGGCCTGACCCTGGCCCGCATGGGCTGAAAGCATGCACACAAGTCTTGGTAAGCTCATTGCGCGCAACATCCTGTGGTGTGTGATCCCGCTGATACTGGCCGCGGTCTATGTGTCTGCGGTCCGCATCTTCGATGTGAACAGCGCATCGACGCAGCGCGCGGCACAAGTCACCACCAATCTGCGCGTCGCCATCGACAACAATCTGCGCTCGCGTATCGCCAGCCTGCAAATGCTGGCGGAGTCTTCTGAAGCCGACCCGCTGGACCTGCCACGGCTGTACCAGCATGCACAAGTCTTCCACAATAACTTTGGCGGTTCGGTGGTGCTGGCCGATCCTTCGCTGCACATTCTGTTCAATACCGCGGTGCCCCTCGGGCAAGTCCTACCACCAACGCTGCCTACCCCGCGCGGGTTCGCGGCCGCGCCGTATGCGGTGGCTCATCGGAAGCCGGCCGTCGGCGACCTCGTCATTGCCGCATCCACCGGGCAGCCCATCGTCGCCGTCGTCACGCCAGTGGTCCGCGATGGCCAGGTCAAACGGGTGCTGCTCAATACCATCGAGACGCGCTGGATACAGGATTTCCTCGACCATCTGAATTTGCCACCAGACTGGCATGTCAGCGTGCGCGACAGTACCGGCGCCATGCTTGCGCAGTATCCCGCCGGCACAGAACTGCCGCTCGATACCAGGCACTGGGCCAGCGCGTCGGAAGTGGCGCGCTGGCAGGTCGCGGTGGATATCGCGCCGGCTGTTTTCTATCGCCAGCATATCGAGACCCTGCTGTGGACCATGGTGCTGCTGCTCGTTGCGCTGGGCGTCAGCTTCGTGCTGGGACGCTTTACCGCGAGAAGGCTGGCGCGCGCGATGACAACCCTGCATGGAGGACCACGCAGCGCAGACGAGCGCGATACCTTCGCCGAAGTCGAGACCGTGCGTGATGCGCTGCAAGCCGAGCGTGCATCACGCGCGCACGCTGAATCGGCATTGCGCGAGAGCGAGCAACGCTGGCGCTTTGCGATCGAAGGTGCTGGCGATGGTCTGTGGGACTGGGACATGGAATCCGGCCACGTGTTTTACAGCAGCCGCTGGAAATCGATGCTCGGCTATGCCGACGACGAGATCGAACCGAATATTGCGATCTGGGGCGAGCTGGTGCACCCGGAGGACAAGCAGCGCGTGCTGGATGCGGTGCAACAGCACCTCGACGGCCACACGCCGGAATTCGTGCAGGAATACCGGATACGCTGCAAGGACGGCAGCTGGCGCTGGCTGCTGGCGCGCGGCATGGCGCTGCGTGATGCGGCACGGCCGGGCAAGGTGCGCATGATAGGCGTGAACTCCGACATCACCGATCGCAAGGAAGCCGAGGCACGCATCGAATACCTCGCCTTTTACGATCCTCTGACCGGACTGGCCAATCGCAAGTTGTTGAACGACCGCATGCAGCAGGCCCTATCTGCGTCGCGGCGCAGCCTGCAGTACGGCGCACTGCTGTTCATCGACCTCGATGGCTTCAAGCCTGTCAACGACCTGTGGGGGCACAGTGTCGGCGATCAGATGCTGGTGCAGGTCGCACAAAGAATGCGCCAGAGCTTGCGTACCGGCGACACGGTCGCCCGCATCGGTGGCGATGAATTCGTGATCGTCGTCCAGAACCTCGGCACCCAGCGCGAGGACGCCGCGCAACAGGCATCGACCATTGCCGAGAAAGTACTGAGCTCCTTCTTCCCGCCTTTTCGGATGGGCGAGCATGAATTCCATGGCGGCGCCAGTATCGGCGTGACGCTGTTCTGCGATGACCAGACCAGCCCGGATACCCTGCTGGGGCAGGCAGACTCTGCGATGTATGGCGCCAAGTCCGAGGGCGGCAGCCTGGTGCGTTTTTTCGATGCCGCACTGCAGGCGGCGCTGCTGGAGCGTTCGGCCTTCGAGGCAGATCTGCGGCAGAGCATCCACCGCCACCAGCTGAAACTGGTGTACCAACCGCAGTGCCGCCTCGACGGCAGCATCTTCGGCGCCGAGGCCCTGCTGCGCTGGCAGCATCCCGAGCTTGGGCTGGTCGCGCCGTCGCGCTTCATCCCGCTGGCCGAAGAAGACAACTTCATCGTCGAGCTGGGGCGATGGGTGTTACGGGAAGCCTGCATGACGCTGGCCGAGCTGGCCAGGGATCCGGCAAGCCGGGAACTGATCGTGGCCGTCAATGTCAGCCCGCGCCAGTTCCTGCAGCCAGCCTTCGTGGCCGAGGTGCGCGACTTGCTGCAGACGACCGGTGCGCCACCCGACCGGCTCAAGCTGGAGCTGACCGAGTCCATCTTCGCGCGCGATATCGACGACATCGCGCAAAAGATGGCCGAACTGCATGCGCTCGGCGTCAGCTTCTCGCTCGATGATTTCGGCACCGGCTATTCCTGCCTCGCGTACCTGAAGAAGCTGCCTTTCGACCAGATCAAGATCGACCAGGTGTTCGTGCGTGACCTGCCCAACGAACCGCATGATGCGGCCATCGTGCATGCCGTGATCGCGCTCAGCAACAGCCTGTCCATCGACGTGATCGCCGAGGGCGTCGAGACTCGGGCGCAGCGCGACTTCCTCGAGCTCAACGGCTGCCATGCATTCCAGGGCTATCTGTTCAGCCACCCGCTCGACAAACCCGATCTGGTGCAACGGCTGGCAACGGCGACTGTCTGATGAATGGGTGCGCATCAGGCACAATAGCGGCTGATCCTGGCCGTCATGGCGAACATGCCCCTTCACGTCGCACTCCATCACGTCACGCGTTACGCCTATGACCGCGCGGTCGAGCTTGGTCCACACCTGATACGGCTGCGGCCCGCACCGCATTTCCGTGGCCGCGTACTGTCGTACTCGCTACAGGTCGAACCGGATCATCACCTGATCCAATGGCAGCGGGATGCGCTCGCCAATTACGAGGCGCATCTGCTGTTCTCCGCGAAGACGACGGAATTCAGGGTCACGGTGGACCTGAAGGTCGAGATCGCGCCTTCGAATGCCTTCGACGTCATCGTTGCACCGGAGGCCACGCACTACCCGTTCCGCTACAGCCCGCAGTTGCAGCAGGAACTCGCGCCATGCCTCAGACCGGCAGTGGCGGGCCCATTGCTGCAGGCGTATGTCGACCAGAGCGTGCGCAGCGAGGCACCCACCCTCGATTTCCTCATCGACCTCAACCGCAAGCTGTACGAACACCTACGCTACCGGGTGCGCCGCGAGCCCGGCGTGCAGACGCCGGAACAGACGCTCGCATTGCAAAGCGGTTCCTGCCGCGACAGCAGCTGGCTGCTGGTGCAACTGCTGCGCCACCTCGGGTTCGCGGCGCGCTTTGTGTCCGGCTACCTGGTTCAACCGACGCCGGACCTCGATAGCTCGATGGCGAACGGCACCGGTAGCGAGTTCGCGGAACTGCATGCGTGGTGCGAGGTTTATTTGCCCGGTGCAGGCTGGGTCGGGCTGGATCCGACGTCGGGCTTGCTGACCAGCGAGATCCACATCCCGCTCGCGTGCTCGCCGGAGCCTTCGGGCACGGCGCCGATCGAGGGCCGTGTCGATCCCTGCGAGGTCGATTTCAGCCACAGCATTCGCTATGACATCATGCAGGCGGGCACGCGATAAGGGAGGGGCCGGGAGGCCCGCGGCCTGACCGGACAGGAACTACGCGCGCACGTCGACGGTGCCGCCAGTGACCATCGAAAAGCGATCGTCATGCTCGCGCGTCGTGCGCGAGGGCGGCGCGTACAGCGCATGCACAACCTTCGCCGGCGTGACCGGCGCCGACTGATTGGCCTCGCCCGATGGTGACTTAGCAGGTGCGCCCGGGCGCGGGCCGGCCGCGGGAGCCGAGGTCGCCGGCTTCGCCAGCGTGACCGCCGGCCGTACCGCCGGCGCGACGGTGGACGGTTCCTGCCGCGCCTGCACCTGCGCCGCTTTCGCACGGTCTTCGGTGCGCGTTGCCATTTCATCGGCGAGTGCCGGTCCCTGCACGTTCTTGCGGTAGGTGGTCAGGCCCTGGTTGCGATTCTGGTAAAGATCCGACGAAGTCTCGATTCCCGGCATGGTGCGCTCCGCTGGCGGCTTTCGATGTGCCGATTATCACCGCATTTGCGTCACGCGCAAAAAGTGTAAACGCCGCTCAAGTGCCCGTGAGCGCGCAAGCCATTGATTTATAATCGAAGCAACGCGCGTTGTTTCACATTTTGTATCGACGCCGATACCCCATACCACGCAACGGAGGATGACATGCACGTCTTGTCGGTTGCAGACATACAGTTGATCGTCGACCTTTACGAGACCCGTGACGTCGTGCGCGACGCGACCGGTCGCGAGCGCCAGATCGACAGCCTGGTCCGGATGGGTTACCTGCGTCCGATGCGCGGCATCTTCACGTTGACGGAATTGGGCGAGAAGACCGCGCGCTCATTGCAGGCGCGCCGTTTCGTGCCGTCGCGCGTCGAAGACACGGCACCGGCGCTGGAAAATGGTGCTTCAGGTGCTTCAGGTGCTTCAGACGCCGCAGACACGAAAACCGAAGACGCCGCTGCCGAACCCGCCGCTGCGTGATCCCCGCCCGGTCCTGAATCGCCGCTTTGCCGGGAAGCCTCTCAGGCGACGTCCTCCATGCTCGCCACCAGCCGCTCAAACGGCATGGGCTCCTTCACCAGTACCACCGTGCACGGCGCATGCATCGCCACCTTGATCGGCACGGTCGCGACGAAGCGCTGCATGGACAGTCCGTGCGTGGCCGTGCCCATGATGATCAGGCTGACGTTGTTGCCTTCCGCATAGCGCAGCAATGCCTGCGCGACGTCATTCGATTCGATCACGTGATATGACACTTGATGGCCTGACAGGTCGAGGCCATCGGCCCACTTGCGGAAGCCGGCCAGGTGCTGGCGCTGCAGCCAGGTCTCGCTCTTGTCCTTGTGCTCGCCACCGCCAAACAAGCCGGTATTGACCACCGTGACCACGGCCAGCTGCGCGCCGGGCCGCGTACCCAGCGAGCGTGCCGTCGCCTGCCGCAGCGCATACATCGCGCCATCGCTGACATCGTAATTCGGCACCGCGACCATCACGATCGGCACTTCCGCAATCTGCTGCGACGGCAAGGGACTGGGCTCGTACTGCATGCCGGCCGCGCGCAGCCAGCGCTTGAAGTGCCACCAGAAACCCTTGCCTTTGATACGACGACCGCGTTCCGTGATGGTGACCTGACCGGGATTGCGCAGGTCGAACATCAGGTGCGCAGCCGACGGATAGCGCTGGCTGGCCTGCGGCTCCAGACAGCGCAAGATCACCTCCTGCAGCCACTCCGGAAGATCGGGACGCCACGCGCGCGGCGGTTTCGGGCTGGCCCACAGCCGCTGCCGCAGGCCGCCGGTCGTGGTCGGTGAGCCGAACGGCGTCTCGCCGGTCGCCATTTCGTACAAGATCACACCGATCGCGAAGAGGTCCGAGCGCAGGTCGCCGCGCATGCCGACCACCTGCTCCGGCGCGATCCAGGTCGGCGAGCCGACCGCCTTGCGGAATTCTTCGGCCAGCAAATCCGGGTAATCCGCATGGCAGGACAGGCCAAAGTCGAGCAGCACGATGCGCTCGCCATCGACGCCGATCGCAGCCACCATCACGTTCGCCGGCTTCAGGTCGAGGTGGCAGACATTCTGCTGGTGCAGGCTGTGCACCGCCTGCGCGAGACCGGCACCGAGCCGCGCGATCGCGTCGACCGGAATCGGCTCGCGCGCCTGCGCAAAGCTTCGCATCCATGCATCGAGCGTGATGCCCTGCACATGCTCCATGACCAGATACGGCACGCGATGCAGGTCGCCGGCGGCGATGAAGCGCGGCACATGCGCGCCGTGCAGCACCTGCAGGATCTGGTGCTCGACCTCGAAGCTGACGATGTTCTCGCTGCCATCGCCTTCGCGCATCAGCGGCACCTTCATCACCATCGGGAACGGCGGCTCGCGACCGTCCGCATAGCTGACTTCGTAGATGCGCGCCATCGCACCCGCATGCATGCGGGTGCCAATACGGAAGCCGTCGAGTTCGTCGCCCTCGGCCGGCATCGTCATCGGCCACTCTCCAGTCGGGTCGCCAGCACCTCGGGCAGGCCGGCGCTGCGCAGGTCACGCACCACCGACAAGTGGTCGTAAGGTACGCGGTGAAAGGTCAGTACATTGGCACTGAGGTCCAGCAATGCGTAATTGGCACGCGTATCGCCATCGCGCGGCTGGCCACAGGAACCGACGGTGGCCAGCCAGTGCCGGTGCGGCCCGACCGGGATCGCGACGCCGGCACGCGGCTTGAACGGCATCAGCTGCCGGCCGGTGCCTCGGTAGTACAGCGTCTGCTGATGCACATGACCACCGAATACATAACGGACCGCTGCATCCTTGCCGGCAGCATCGAGGCTGCGCGATGCCAGTCGCTCGTCGAGCACGTAGTGCCATTTGTCCGGCGCGTCGGCCGTCGCATGCACCAGGAAAACGCTGCCGCGGGTCACGGTCAGCGGCAGTTGCGCGAGCCATTCGCGCTGGCCATCGTCGATGTGCCGGAAGGTCCACGCAGCCGTCATGTCGCCCCAGGTGGAGCCGGTGAGCACCGGATTGACCGGCAGCACGTCATGATTGCCGCGCAAGACGATCGCGCCTTCCTGCTGCAGCTCGCGGCAGCGCTCGACCACCTCGGATGGGTGCGGGCCGTAACCGACAATGTCGCCAAGGACCGCGAAGTCGGTGGCGCCCTGCGCGCGCGCATGCGCAATGCAGGCGTCGAGCGCCGGCAGATTGGCGTGCAGGTCGGACAGCAGCGCGAGTTTCATGACGCGCAGTTTACTCCGCGCGCCCCCCGCCAGTGACGAATACCCGACCATGCTGCGAACCCCGATGAGCGAGGTAGTACAACAGCGGCAACACCAGCAGCGTCAGCACCGTCGACGACAAGATGCCGCCGATGACGACGGTGGCCAGCGGCCGCTGCACCTCGGCGCCGGTACCGGTCGCGATCGCCATCGGCAGGAAGCCGAGCGATGCGACCAGCGCCGTCATCAGCACCGGGCGCAGGCGGGTCAGCGTGCCTTCGCGCACCGCATCGAGCAAGGCACTGCCTTCATCGGAGAGCTTGCGGATGAAGGTGATCAGCACCAGGCCATTGAGCACCGACACGCCCGACAGCGCGATGAAGCCGACCGCCGCCGAGATCGACAACGGTATGTCGCGCAGCCACAGCGCGAGCACGCCACCGGTCAGCGCAAACGGGATGCCGGTGAACACCAGCAAGCCATCCTTCAGGTTGCCGAACATCGCGAACAACAGCACGAACACCAGGAACAGGGCGCCGGGTACGACCAGCTGCAGGCGCTGTGATGCCGACTGCAGGTTCTCGAAGGTGCCGCCCCAGCTGAGCCAGTAGCCAGTGGGCACTGACAAATCCGCCAGCCGCTGCTCGGCCTCGGCGACGAAGGAGCCGACATCGCGGCCACGCACATTGGCGGTGACCACGACACGCCGCTTGCCATTCTCGCGGCTGACCTGGTTCGGTCCCGGTGACAGATGGAAGTCCGCGACTTCGGAAAGCTGGATGAAGCTGGCGCGGCCATGACTACCCGCCGGCAAGTTGATCGGCAGGCGACGGATCGCATCGATATCGGCACGCAGCGACTCGGGCAGGCGCACCACGATGTCGAAGCGGCGATCGCCTTCGAACAGCGTACCCGCCATGCTGCCGCCGACCGCCGCCGCGACGACATCCTGTATGTCCATGACGCTCAGCCCGTAGCGCGCCGCCTTCTGGCGATTGATGTCGACCGCCAGCACCGGCAGGCCCGTGGTCTGCTCGACCTTCACTTCCGACGCACCGGGCACCCGCTGCAGGCGCACGGCGATGTCGTCCGCGAGCCGGTTCATCTGCTCCATGTCGTCGCCGAACACCTTGACCGCGACGTCGCTGCGCACGCCAGAGATCAGCTCGTTGAAGCGCAACTGAATCGGCTGCGAGAAATCATAGTTGTTGCCCGGGATCTGCCACACCGCGTCGCTGATGGCCTGCAGCAGCTCGTCGCGGGTCTTGCGCGGCTTCGGCCAGTCTTCCATCGGCTTCAACATGATGTAGCCGTCGGACAGGCTCGGCGGCATCGGGTCGGTGGCGATCTCGGCGGTGCCGATGCGGGTGAACACGCGCTCGATCTCGGGGAACTTCGCCTTCAGCGTGGTCTCGATCAGCTTCTGCATCTCGACCGCCTGCGTCAGGCTGACGCCCGGTGCGCGTATGGTCTGCACCGCGAAATCGCCCTCGTTCAGGTTGGGCACGAACTCGGTGCCCAGGCGCGTCATCAGCAGCGCGCACAGCACGACCAGGATGCCGGCCGCAGTCAGCACGGTCGCCTTCATGGCCATGGTCTTTTCGTACAGGGGCAGATAGGCGCGGCGCGCGGCCTGCATCAGGCGGCCTTCCTTTTCTTCGACGCGGCCACGAACGAACAAGGCCACCGCCGCCGGCACGAAGGTCACCGACAGCAGCATCGCGCCCAGCAACGCGGCGACCACGGTGAACGCCATCGGATGGAACATCTTGGCCTCGACACCGGCCAGCGCAAAGATGGGCAGGTAGACCACCATGATGATCAGCTGCCCGAACACCAGCGGCCGGCGCGACTCGCGCGCCGCCTCGAACACCTGCTCGAACCTTTCCTCGCGGGTCAGCAGGCGGCCTTCGCGGTGCTGCGCCTCGGCAAGGCGCCGTATGCAGTTCTCGACGATCACCACTGCGCCATCGACGATGATGCCGAAATCCAGCGCACCCAGGCTCATCAGGTTGGCACTGACATTGAACTTCACCATGCCGGTCAGGGTGAACAGCATCGCCAGCGGAATGACTGCGGCCGTGATCAGCGCCGCGCGCAGGTTGCCGAGGAAGACAAACAGCACCGCGATCACCAGTACCGCACCCTCCAGCAAGTTTTTCTGGACAGTGGCGATGGCCTTGTCGACCAGGTGGGTACGGTCATACACGGTGACGACGCGCACACCCTTGGGCAGGTTGCGGTTGATGTCCTTCATCCGCTTGTCGACTGCCTGCGACACGGTGCGGCTGTTCTGGCCCATCAGCATGAATACGGTGCCCAGCACGACTTCCTTGCCATTGGCCGTCGCCGCGCCAGTGCGCAGCTCGCGGCCGATCTCGACCTCGGCCACGTCGCGCACGCGCACCGGCACGCCGTTCGCATTCTTCACGATCACGTCGCGGATATCGTCGACCGTGCGCAGCTGTCCCGGCACACGCACCAGATACTGCTCGCCGCGCTTCTCGATATAGCCGGCGCCGGCATTGTGATTGTTGCGGTCGACCGCGCCCACCAGCTCGGCGATCGATACACCCACGGCCGCCAGCCGGTCCGGGTTCGGCGCGACCTGATACTCCTTCACATACCCACCGATGGAATTGATCTCGGTGACACCCGGCACATTGCGCAGCTGCGGCTTGACGACCCAGTCCTGGATCTCGCGCAGATCGGTGTCGGTATACGCGGAGCCATCCGACTTGCGCGCTTGCATGTCGGCTTCTACCGTCCACAGGTAGATCTCGCCGAGGCCGGTCGCGATCGGCCCGAGCTCGGGCGACAGGCCCGGTGGCAGGCGATCGCGCGCCTGCGAGATACGCTCGTTGACCAACTGGCGCGCGAAAAAGATGTCGACATCATCCTCGAAGATCACCGTCACCTGCGACAGCCCGTAGCGCGACAGCGAGCGTGTCTGCTGCAGGCCGGGCAAGCCGGCCATCACGGTCTCGACCGGATAGGTGATGCGCTGCTCGGCCTCCAGCGGTGAATAGCCGGGCGCGTAGGTGTTGATCATCACCTGCACATTGGTGATGTCGGGCACCGCATCGATGGGCAGGCGCAGGTAGCTGTAGCTGCCGATGCCGGCCAGCGCGATGGCCGCAAACATCACCAGCAGTCGCTGCGTGATCGAGAACCGTATCAGTCTTTCGAACATGGCGGGGCTCCGGTTCAGTAGCCGTCTTCGGTGGCCTGCTTGGAAAGCTCGGATTTGATCACATAGCTGTTGCGTGCCGCATAGCGCGTGCCCGGCGGCAGGCCCTGCGCGATCTCGACCTGCTTGCCATCGCTGCGGCCCGGCGTGATCGGGTGGGCGACGAAGCCTTTCTCGTCACGCACGAAGATCACCTGTTGCGTGCCCAGCGTCTGCAGCGCATCGGCCTGCACGGCGACCGGCACATCGATATCGTTGGCCTTCACCTCGACGTTCACGAACAGGCCCGGGCGCCAGCTGCCCTTGGGATTGCCGACCACGATACGCACCTTCGCCATGCGGGTCTGCTCGCCGACCAGCGCGCCGATGAAGGCGACGGTGCCGGTGGTCTGCGCATCGAAGGCCGTGGCGCGTATCGTCACCTTGTCGCCGACATGCACCAGCGGCAGGTCCCTCGCGGGGATCGCGGCCTCGGCCCAGACAGTGCCAAGGTCGGCAATCGTGAAGATCGGCGTATCTTCCTTCACCGCCTCGCCGATCGACAGGTTGCGCTCTACCACCAGGCCGTCGTACGGCGCGCGCAGCTCGAAACGGTTCAGTCCCTTGCCGCCGGCATTGGGGCTGCCGGATACGCCGAGCGCGGCCAGCTTCTGCTTCGCATTCTCGAGATCAATGCTCGCCTCCTGCACCGCATGCTGCGCCTGCAGGTAATCCTGCTCGGCGGTGATCTTCTGCTCCCACAAGCGCTTCTCGCGCTGATACACCGATTGCGCATGCTCAAGCCGCTTCTCGGCTGTCTGCAGATTGCTGCGCTGCTCGGAGATCAACGGACTGGAGAAGATGGCCAGTACTTGCCCGCGCCGGACTTGCTGGCCGGTCGACACCAGCACGCTTTCGGCAATGCCGGCCACGCGCGGCACCACGTGCACGGTGCGGTCATCATTGAGCAGGATCTCGCCCGGAAACTGCACGGTCGATGCGATACGTGCCGGTCCCGCAGCCTCGATCGCGATACCGGCAGTCTTGATGCGGGCGTCATCGAGATCGACGCGCGGCGCCTTTGGTTCAGCCGAAGGTGCCGCGGCGGGTGTCGTCGGTGCCGCGTCATTACCGTCGTCGTCGCCGGCCTTCACGCTGCGGCCCTTGTCCATCATCAGGATACCGGCGCCGAGGACAACGCCAACCACCAGCAGCGCCACGATGGCCCTGATCTGGCTTTTGCCATGCTGGTGATGCTGGTGATGCTGGTGACGCTGGTGATTCTGCATCGGCTTGCTCCGGATCGGCGTTATCTGATTCATGGCCGGGTTCATGGCCGGGTTGATTGCCGCATTCATTTCGTCATTCATGAAATCTGCCCCTTTGCTCAGCGGCCATCGATCGGGCCAAGGATGCCTTCGAGTTCGCCCAGTGCCGCATGCATGGCGGCGACTGCAGCAAGATATTGCGCGGTGGCCGAGAACAACGTGCGCTGCGCATCCAGCAGTTCGAGGAAAGAAAATTTGCCGTTCTCGAAACCGATGGTCGCTGCCTCGTACGCACTGCGCGCCCCTGGCAACACATCAAGCTGCAACAGCCGTGCCTCGCGATGGCGCGCATTGACTTTCTCCATCGCCTGGTGCGCATCAGACGCGACACTGGTGCGCACGGCCAGTAGTTCATCGCGTGCCTTGTCTTCCCGTCGCAGCGCTTCCAGCAGATTGCCCTGATTACGGTTGAACACCGGCAGCGGCACCGATATGCCGACCAGCAGCTGGTCGCGCGTGACGGTGTCCTCGCGCCGCTTCATGCCGACGCTGACCGTGAAGTCGGGCACGGTGCGGCTCTGCTCGACACCGACCAGCGACTTGCGGCGCTGCAGCTCCTGCTCGGCACGCAGCAGCAGCGGCGCGCCCGGCAGACGGCGCTCGAGCATTGCCGCATCGGGAAGGTCCGGCAGGCTGTCGATCGAGCCTTCGGCGAGCGTGAATTGCGGCGTCGGATTGCCCCACAGGCTGGACAGGCGGGTGCGCGCGTTGCGCAAGCCGCTCTCGGCCTGCGCGAGCGCCACCCGCGCGCTGGCCTCGGCGACGCGTGCCTTGGTCTCTTCGACCGGCGATACTTTGCCGGCGGTGACTCGCTTGCTTGCGATGTCGGTGGCGCGGCGCGCGAGGTTCAGGCTGTCCTGTGCCGCCTGCAACAGCTCTTGCGCGGCCAGCACATCGAAGAAGGAAGCAGACACGATGGCGCGCAGCCGCTGCGTGCGATCGGCCAGATCGGCCTGCGCGACGTCGCGTGCGCGCTCGGCAGCGTCGATGCGCGCGCCGCGCTTGTTGGCGGTCTCGACTGGCACATCGATCTGCGCGCTGCTGGTGCGCGACAGGCGGCTTGCATCATCGGCCTGAAGCACGAATTCAGGATTGGGGCGCAATGAACCCTGCAGCACCTGTCCCTCGGTCGCGTCGACCTCGCGACGCGCCGCCGACAGTGCCGGGTTACCGTCGCGGGCGAGGCGCTGCGCCTGCTCCAGCGTCAGCGGCGCGGCCGGCTCCTGCAGCACAGCGGCGCGGGCCGGCAGCGCAAGCAAGCTGGCGGCGATGGCCGACACGATACCGGTCACGAGCGCAGCGACTGCGTGGCGGCCGGCCATGACGAACACAGGCCGGGGACGGCCATGCGTGACAGGCGAGGCGATGAATGGGCTCTGGTCTTGTTTGAACATCCGAATCTCCGTGGCGAGCGCCATCGACAAACGATGGCAGCCGGGCGCGCGCGACTGCGCAGGCCGTCTTTGCAGCAGCGGGGAAGCCGCTCAGGCGGCGTGCCAGTTGGGCCGCTCGGGCCCCGGCAGGGAGACGGACAGCGGTTGCGGGTAGGCGAGCGCGCCGGTGAAGCCGGGCAGCGCACCGGCAGTTGCCGCCGGCATGGCCGACGGCATGCCGGCCACTGCATGCGCATGACAGACACCGCAGTCGACATCGGCACCGGCCAGTAGCCTGGCAGCTGCATCGGCTTCAGAGCCACCGTCAGCGACAGCCTGCTTTTCGGCGTATACGTCGGCGTATACATCGGCGTATGCATCGCCGGCCTGCGGCGCGCCCGACTTCGGCGCGTGCTGACCATGACGGTGTTCATGATGGCCGAAGTGCTGCGCCGACCCGCCCTGCTCATGCGCGCAGTAACTGGCCGCCGCAGCCCAGGCGGCTTGCAGCGACAGCAGCGTGATCAGCAGGATGGCGAGGAGTTTGCGCATGGGCGTGAGTTTATCAGCACGACAAAGCCGGCGCAGCATCGGCTCAGGCGAGGTCGGCCGCTGCCTGCAGCAGGTGCTCGCGGAACACGGTGGCGATCGGCGAGAGCTGCTTGCCCTTCGGGTGCACCACATGCCAGCGCGAGTCGATCGGAAAGCCCTGCACGTCGAGCACCACGACATCTTTTTCGCCCTTGCCCTCGAGCGCATGGCGCGACAGCAGCGCGATGCCGAGGCCGCCGGCCACCGCCTGCTTGATGGCCTCGTTGCTGCCCAGCTCCAGCCGCAGCGTGGGACTGAACTTCAGCGCGCTGAAATGCCGGTCGGCCGCCATCCGCGTGCCCGAGCCGCGCTCGCGCAGGATGAAACGCTCGCCGGCCAGCTCGTCGATCGGCAGCTGCCGGCGACGCGCCAGCGGATGTGACGGCTGCGCGACCAGCACCAGCGGGTTCGGCATGAACACCGTGTCCTCGAGATCGATGTCGGTCGGCGGCGTCGACATGATGTACAGGTCGTCGAGGTTGTCGCGCAGCCGTGCGACGACGCCGTCGCGGTTCAGCACCTCGAGCGAGATCTCGATCTCGGGATGCAGCGCGCAAAAGGTACCCAGCAGGCGCGGCACGAAATACTTCGCGGTGCTGACCAGCGCCACCTTCAGCCGGCCACGGGTCAGCCCGCGCATCGCATCGAACTTCTGCTGCAGCACCTCCCATTCACCGGCAATCGCGCGCGCAGTGCGTGCCAGTTCTCGGCCGGCCTCGGTCAGGTGCACGCGGCGGTGGATCACTTCGTAGACCGGCATGCCGACAGCCTGCGTGATTTCCTTGAGCTGCATCGATGCGGTCGGCTGGGTCACGTGCATCGCGCGCGCGGCGGCGCTGACGCTGCCGGTATCGGCCAGCGCCAGGAACAGGCGCAACTGGCGGAAAGTCAGGTTCATAGATTTTAATCTATATATATTGAATGGATAATTGATTTTACCCGATGTCAGGAAGTCGCTACCATTCGGGCAACTCTGGAGAACCCCATGCAAAACTTTCTTGACCCCGCGATTCTTTTCTTCGTGTTCGGCCTCGTCGCCGGGCTGCTGCGTTCCAATTTGGAAATCCCGCCGGCGATCGCCAAGTTCCTGTCCTTGTACCTGTTGATGGCACTCGGCCTCAAGGGTGGCTTCGCGCTGTCGGCGTCCGGGCTGTCGCCATCCATAATCGCCACGCTGGGCGCGGCCATGTTCATGGCCTTCGCGGTGCCGGTGCTCGGGTACCACTTCCTGAAGTCGCATGTGTCACGCTTCGACGCGGCTGCGGTCGCAGCCTCGTACGGCTCGGTCAGTGCCGTGACCTTCGTGACGGCGATGCAGTACCTCGAGAGCATCAACCTGCCGGCCGGCGGCCACATGGCAGTCGCGATGGTGCTGATGGAGTCGCCGGCGCTGATCGTCGCGATCGTGCTCGCCAACATGATCCGCAACGAGCGGGCCGCCACCGTCCCGGGCGCATCAATGCAGGTCACCGCGCAAGGCTCGCTGGTCGCCGGCGGCTACGGCAATGGCGACAAGCCGGCGCTGTCGATCGCGCAGGTGCTGAAGCACTCGGCCACCGATGGCACCCACCTGCTGCTGATCGCGTCGCTGCTGATCGGTTTCCTGTCGGGCGACGCCGGCAAGGAAGTGATGAAACCCTTCTCGGCCGATCTGTTCAAGGGCATGCTGGCCTTCTTCCTGCTGGACATGGGCCTGATGGTCGCGCGCAACATCGGTGAGGTGAAGGGCAAATCGCCGATGCTGCTCGCGTATGCGGCACTGGCACCGCTGGTACATGCCAGCATTGCGCTGCTGCTGGCCCTGTCGCTGCAACTGCAACCGGGCGATACGGCGATGCTGATGGTGCTGTCGGCCAGCGCGTCGTACATCGTGGTGCCGGCCGCGCTGCGGCAGGCGGTGCCGGAAGCCAGTGCGTCGCTTTACCTTGGGCTGCCGCTGGGCGTGACCTTCCCGATCAACCTGCTGATCGGCATACCGCTTTACAGCTGGGTGGCGACGCAAGCTGCCGGCTGGATGGCGGGCTGAGCGGTCGGCCGCGCTCGAAATTGTTACGGATCGTATCCCCGGTGTAACAACTGGCGGTTGCCCGGTATAAGTACGCTGACGGCTTGGCATTCGGCCACCGGCGTTACCAAAGAGGCAATCGCATGACCCCGAAAGAGAAAAAGCAGCTCGAGGATTTCCTGGTCCAACTGGCCTGGTTCCGCGACGTGCAGCGCGACCCCGAGGGCGACGACCTGATCCATTCGGCGCTCGACAGTCAGCCCGATGCCACCTGCCTGCTGGTGCAGCGCAGTCTGCTGATGGAACGCACGCTGGCCGCGGCCAGTTCACGCATCACCGAGCTCGAGCGCCAGCTGCGTGCCATGCAGCTGGGCGCACAGCTTGGCCAGGGTGGCAGCCCGGCGATGCCGCGCGCGCGAGCTGCTTGATCATTGAATTCATGACTTTCTGACGCCGAGGGCGGCTTCCCGCTTGGCAGGCGTGTCCAGAAGATGCCGCCTCGCGGCAGGCCCTGCGCGAACTGGCGATTTTTCCGATCAGTTAACGCTGCGCTTGTCCGACGCAGGTACCGCGCCCAGCACCTCCTCAATCGCGTTTGCGCCAATGAATGTGGCCGTCCACGCTTCGATATCGGCTTGGGTTGCGGTCGTCAATCGGGATTCCGCCCAAGCGGGCAATTGACCAAAACGACGCTCAAGAAGCTGGCGTAGGATATACAAACTACCCTCGACGCGGCCTTGCTGCATTCCCTGCTGCATTCCCTGCTCCATCCCCTTTTTGATGGCTAGCTTTTCCAGCGATGACACGAAACGCATGGCTGTTCCCTCCTCCATAAATTCGAGATCCTACTGAAACTTCGTCTCCAACTCATCCGGCAGGCGCATCATCCAGTCGAGCACCCGAAAAAGGTCGACCACCCTTTGCCTGTCCCAGCCACGTCGATACAAACTTCGCACCAAGCGTAATTTGGCCTGATAGCGAGCGTGAGGATCATGACACGTCGAACGAGTCGCCAAATGCGCCGACGTGACGACTGCAAACGGATTGGTACTGTCTTCCAGCTTTGCTTCGCTGCCTGCCCAATCCAGTAGCTTCGCCACCGGAAAGCGTATGCCCACCTCGCAGTCGAGTACCTGATATCCATAGGACTCGGGTCGCCAAGCGGGTGCAACGATAAAGAGTAAAGTGAAGTATCGGTAGAAAATAGTCGCTGAACTGTTTCAAGTACCTTGATTCATTACCTGAAAAAAGAAAAGCGTCGCAACGCTTTTCACGAGCACCGATCACAGCAAATTCGACTATCGCTCAATGCCTGATTCAATGACCTGCAAGTCCGGCGACAACTGCCTATGGCTGACAGCTTGCTCAGGCCGCCACGGTTCCGACACACTCACCAAAACCGATGCGCGCCGCGCCCGGCTTTTCACACCAGCCACGGAAGGTGACGGTATCACCGTCTTCGAGGAAGGTGCGCCGCTCGCCGTTCGGCAGTGCAATCGGGTTCTTGCCGCCGCCGGTCAGCTCGATCAGTGCGCCGGCTTGATCCGGCGTCGGGCCGGACAGCGTGCCGCTGCCAAACAGATCGCCAGGCTGCAGGTTGCAACCATTGACCGTGTGATGCGCAACCAATTGCGCGAGCGTCCAGTACGCATGGCGATAGCTGGTCTGGCACAGGCGTTGCCCCGGCTGGCCAGCGGCACGCATGGTGGACGTCTGTACCTCAACGCTCAACTGAATATCGAATGCACCGACTGCACGATTGTGCTCGCTGTCGAGGTAAGGCAGCGGCTGCGGATCACCTTCGGGGCGAGCGAACGGCAGACGATACGGCGCCAGCGCCTCCAGCGTGACGATCCACGGAGAGATCGTGGTCGCGAAATTCTTTGCCAGGAAGGGACCGAGCGGCTGGTATTCCCAGCCCTGAATATCGCGCGCCGACCAATCATTGAGCAGGCAGATGCCGAACACATGCGACTCGGCCTCCGTCATTGCGATCGGTTCGCCCGCCGCATTGCCCTGCCCGATGAAGATGCCCAGTTCCAGCTCGATGTCGAGCCGCTTGCTCGGTCCCACGGTCGGTTGCTCCGCACCCGGCGGCATCAGCTGGCCATGCGGCCGCTTGAACGTCTGACCGGAGACGCCAATGCTCGACGCCCTGCCGTGGTAGCCGATCGGCACCCATTGGTAATTGGGCAGCAGCGGATTATCCGGGCGGAACAGCTTGCCGATGTTGGTCGCGTGATGGATCGATGTATAGAAATCGGTGTAATCGCCGATCTGCACCGGCAAAGCGTATTCGACGGCAGCCATCGGCACCAGACAGGTCGCTAGCTTGCCCTCGTCGCTCGAACCGCTGCGCAGTGCGCGCGACAGCGCGAGCCGCAATGCGCTCCATGCCGGCTGGCCGAGCGCCATCAACGCGTTCAGTTTGTCGGCAGTGGCCGCTTGCGCCGCTTTCAGCGCATCGCCGGTCAGCGCGCCTGATGCGACGACTGCCGCGAGGTCCAGCACCTGGTCACCGATTGCGACACCGCCGCGAAAAGCCTTGGCGCTGCCCTTGCGACGGAACACGGCAAACGGCAGGTTCTGGATCGGAAAGTCCGCACCGGGCTGGTTGGCGGACTTGACCCAGCTGCTCATTGACGGGTCATGGGTTTCGTTCATCAAGCTCACGGTCATCCTTGTCAGCGCGCCATGCTTCCGTCATGCATCCACGCAGCATGCTGGGGCGCCTGTTTGGTCTTGCTCCATTCTTCCAGCATG
>JACCDI012072789.1_pt1 | contig 55516 bp, 45 predicted proteins | sample 7442791 | NCBI WGS metagenome assembly JACCDI01 (sample SAMN15323434, study PRJNA562643) | freshwater metagenome | isolation source: river surface water | place: USA:Blue River Watershed | collected 2017-08-15 | reverse complement strand
GTGCTTTTTCTGGTAAAGTATAAAAAAATGCATTTAATTCTTCACTTCCAAAATCTGGTGGTGGTGCTTGATTTTGATTTGGTTGATTATTTTCAGTATTTAATAAATTATATGTTGGTACTTGTGGGTTATATGTTGGATTATATTGTGGACTAATTGGACTCGCAGGAATATATGGTGGACTACTATTACTATTAGCAAAAGGAACATATCCTGGTGAACCATCACTGTTATATGTATTTGGTGGTTGAACAGATGCAGGACTTACTGGAGCATATTGTGGACTATCTATATTTTCTTGGACAACAAATTCTAAATTCTTTTCTAATTTTTTATTTTCTCCTTCCATTTCTTCAATTATTTTGTCTTGATTTACATCATCTTTGTTTAATTCATGAAGTTTATTATCTATAATAGCTCTATATCCAGAAAAGCCATATTCAAATAATTTTGCGTTATCTTCAATATATTTTTTCAAATCAACTTTTTTCATAGCATTTTCTAATACATAATCTCCTAATAATTTAAACATATTTTTTGAAAATGATAAACTCATCATTTGGTCAATATTATCTTCTGTTATAATACGCATTTGAATGTTCATTACTTGTAATTCTTGTATTAATAATTTTAATGAATAAGGTATTTTCAATATACTAAAAGAACGACCAAAACGACTTATCATCTCAACATTTTGTGTTCCATCATGGTTCATATTATATTTCAATGGTCCATCAGCCATAGGACTCATAAATAAATCCTTTGAACTATTATAAACAGCAATACAACCGGTTTTATTACAAACAGCCATATAATATTCATCACCTCTAACCATAAATGATTCTGTTAAAAAATAAGTCATACCATGAGATAAAATAGCATCACGTTCCATTTCACCAACTCTCAAACCACCATCATTTGCTCTTCCTTGAACTGTTTGTCTTGTTAAGAATGTTCTTGGACCACGTGCTCTGTAATTTATCTTATCTTTAACCATATGTTTCAAACGCATATAATAAGTTGGACCAATATAAATATTTGCTTGTAACTGTTCACCAGTATATCCACTATATAAAATCTCGTTACCACTAGAATGAAACCCGGCGCTAGTTAAATTATGTCCATATACTTTTGCGTTAGAACCCTTAATTGTAAAAGCAGTACAATCACCAAAACCTCCAAAATAAGCACATACTTTTCCATATACTGTTTCGATTAATTGTCCAATAGTCATACGTGACGGAATCGCATGTGGATTAATTATTAAATCTGGACGTATACCATCTTCAGTAAAAGGCATATCTTCTTCTGGTATAATTAGACCTAAAGTACCTTTTTGTCCTGCGCGAGAAGCCATCTTATCACCAATCGCAGGTAAACGTTCTTCACGAATTCTAATTTTTGCTAATTTAGTTCCTTCTTCACCTTCAGTAATAAAAGATTTATCAACAAATCCTAATTGACCCTTTTTAGGTTTAACTGAATTATCAGTTCCTAAATCAGGATCATTAATACTAGAAGCTACCTGTCCAATTAAAATGGTTTTATCATCTACAGGAGTATTTTCACGAATTAAACCGTGTTGATCTAAATGACTATAATCAAATCCTGATTTTGTTCCCACTATTTTTTTTGAAGAATTCATTACATCTGTAAAAATAGAGTTAACAGATGTTTTTGATATTTTAGAACTTTCTTCGCGAGATTCATACATAGAATGATAAGTTGTGCGGAAAATACCTCTAGCAATAGCTCCTTCATTTATTAAAATAGCATCTTCTACATTATATCCTGTGTAAGACATAATAGCAACAATCGCATTTACACCATATGGTTGTTCTTCTTTATTAATATATTCAAGATATCTTGATTTAACTAATGGTGTCTCTCCATTATTTAATATAACCCCCATTTTATCAATACGCATTTGATAATTAGAATGATAAACAGATACAGCTTGTCTACTTTGACTGCAAGAAAACGCATCACGAGCATATGGATTATGTTCAGGATAAATAATACTATTACCCATTACACCTAATATTAAAGATGGATGGATTTCCAAATAATTATAAAATTTATTTTGTCTAATTTCTTCTAAACTATTCGCAAATAAAGCACTATCTTCTTCTGCTACATCGATGTAGTCAACTACAGCTTTATTGTCGTCTAATATTCTATCCATACTTTCAGTTGAAGTAATATCTTTCATATCAGGATAAAGTTCTGGAAGTTCATATACTTTATTTCTTTTAATTGAGAAATATTCATCTGCTTTTGTTTTAAATCCAGAAACAATATTAACCCATTTAGCTTCACCATTAATAATATCTTTTTCGATATCTTCACGTTCAAAACTAGCACGTTGGTTCTCAACATAAAAAATAGGACGTGTTAATCTACCAGAATCTGTATATATATGAATTTCTTCTCTCTTATAATCAAAACTAATACTCATGTGTAATGGGAAAATTCCATTTCTTCTGAATAATTTCATTGTTTTAATTACTTGAATAGGATTTTCAATAACACCAATCCAATTTCCATTTACAATAATTTTCGCATTATTAGCAAGATATTTTGTTCCACATTCTTGAATAATTTTCATTGGTGTATTTGCTCTCAACCATTTTATAATAGGAAGACTTGAGAACCCGCTTGTTACTGAAGTTGTAATTGATAAATGTTTATGAAAACCAATATTACCACCATCTGGAGTATCTAAAAAATCTAAATATCCATATTGTGAACCATTTAAATGACGTGGTCCTGTTACTTTTGCACTTGAATCCATTGGAAGATTTGTTTTTCTCAAATGTGAAATATGTGTAAACCAACTTAATCTGTTTAAATCTTGAACAATACCTATGCGTTTAGTATATGTTTGAGCGCCCCAATTCCCTTTAAATGCTTTTCTAAAACCATCTTCAACAGTTCTTTCTTTAAAAAATTTTTGATAATTATTTGTTATTAGACTTGGAAAATTTTCTTTATATTCTTTCTCTTTCTTTTCTCTTTCTTCCTTTTCTTCGTCTGTTTCTGTTCCAGTATACTTACCTTTATGATAATAATATTCAAAATCTATTTCTTGACCAATTTTTTTTTGTTGAATAAGATAATATTCACGAAACAAATCATAAATAAGTGTTCCGGAAAGTTCTAAACGTTTATATAAATAATTATCTCTATCCGTTGGTTTATCATCTCCAGTATATACACGCAATAACTTCATAGCCATATATCCTAAAAAATAAGCTTTATCTAAAAAATTAAGTTCACCTACATGAGGTAGTAAATAATTTGTTAGAATTTCTAAAACACCAGTTGTTGTTTCTCTCTTTGTAAAACTAGCAATAAATTCTATAGCTGTTTGTTGATTGAATATTTTATTAGCATCATGAACAGAAGGAATAAAAAGGTCTACATAATTGCTATATTTTTCCATATCTAATAAACATGTTTCTATGATTTTTTTATCTGAATCTACACCTAAAGCACGCATAACAATAAATAACGGGATCTCTTTTCTAACATTAGGAATCTCAACCACAAGTTGTCCATTTGTGTATCTACTGCTTGGAGCAACCATTCTCACAGCGGTTGTTCTCATTGGTTTTGATGCGTCTTCAGATACAGACCTTATTTCTGCGGAATAGTTAAAAATATCGTCTTTTAATTTTCTGATATATAACATATTATCTGCGAATTTTTCTTGAGTTATAATTACTTTTTCTTTTCCATCAATAATAAAATAACCGCCGTAATCATTACGACATTCACCCATATTAAATCTAACTTCTGGCTGTAAATCTTTCAAAATACATAAATTAGATTGAAGCATAATAGGAAAACGACCTAAATAAATTTTTTGTAATGTTAATGATGTTTCTTTTTTTTCTTCATTTTCATAATAAATTAAATCAACATCCACATCATAATGAATAGTAATACCATAAGTCATATTACGCAATCTAGCATCATTCGGATACATATAATGAGTTCTGTCGTCATCATAAATAATGGGTTTACCAAAATAAATTTTAGAACCATCTTTACCACCTAAATAAAGTAATGCTTCATTTCTTTTATCTTTATTAGAGTTAAATTTATCTTCTCTCTCAATAAAACGTACAGGATTATTTTCTTTAAATATATTATTTATACCCTTACTAAAAAAGTCGTTATAAGACTCTAAATGGTGTGCGACTAAATTATTAACATTATCACGAAAATATGTATCAATTAATTTCCACGAGATTTTATCCATTTAATATTTTATATAATAATATAATAAACTATTTTTATATTTATTATTATTATATAAATTATATAAATTATATAAATTATATAAAATTATAATTATAAGATATATTATAAAAATGATTTTGATAAAAATTTTTTCTAGTTTTTGTGATAGTGAAAACTGTAAGAGTGTTTTTGAGAGATTGTGTGAAGTATCTAAAATTGATTCCTATGGACCAGATAAAAAAATTTATATTACTACTGGTGATGATTACACTCACGCAATTATAATGAATACTGCTATGCCTAATTTGACTATATCAAAAAAAAATGTTGTTGGGCTAGCATTTGAACCTTATGAATTCCTTGGTATTACACCACAATTCATTGAATATGCTAAAAAACATATTGGTAAATATTATATTGGAGAGAAAAGACAATTACCATCTCCATTTATAGAACATTTTTCTTATATGTGGTTTTCTTTACCAAAAAGAGAATTTACGTTAGTTGATAAAAATATAAAAAAACCAATGTCTATTATTGTTAGTAATAAAAGACAAGCACCTGGTCATATTTATAGACACGAATTAATAAATGAAATTATTAATAATAATATGAATATAGATATTTATGGTAGTGGTAGTAAACAATATAATTCATCACAAGTTGTTGGACCATTTGAAGATTCAGAACCTTATGAAAAATATTTTTTCACAATAAGTATTGAAAATTATTCACATAATGATTATATCTCAGAAAAATTCATATCTCCAATGTTATATAATTGTATGCCTATTTACAAAGGATGTAAAAAAATTAATAAATACTTTCCAAATGATTCTTATATTTTATTAACTGGAAATGTAAAAGAAGATATAGAATATTTGAAAAAAATATTAGAAAATCCACCTTGGTATTATAGACAAACAAATACAGAAGAAAACCGAAAAACTATAAATTTAATTAAAAATATTAGCAAAATTTATAAGTAAACACAACACACAATTATGTTATCATATTATCTTTGTCTTTACACAAATCACAAAACCATTTTGCGTAACAATATATATTTTTACCTAATGGCGTTTTATTATCACCACATATAGAACATATTTTAGCACATAAAGTAACACTTCCATCAGAATTTTTCATATACATTTCTCCTTTTCTAATTGATTTACTATTTTCAACAATATCAATGATTCGTTGATTGAATTCTTTTGAATCCAATTTTTCATTAACTAGTTTTTCAATTTCAGAATTTATATAATTTTGCATATTATATAATTTCATCACGAAAAATATTTAAATTATTATATTTAAAAATGTAAAAAATCCAAAATATATATATGAAAAAATCAATAAATATTTTGATTGAAGTTTTGGCTGAATTAGTAAAAAAAAGTAGGAATTAGATTTTGGATTATTTTCTCTCTAACGTTCATCTGTATAAGTTGATGTTTCACTAGTATTTGTATTTGTTGTTGATACTAATGAAGGAAGACTACTCATAGTGAATGATTTCGTTTTTTTATTTTTGCGAGTTTTTTTAGGTTTTAATTTTTTAATTGCTTTTTTTGATTTTTTGATTTGACTGGGTGTTGTTATTTTTGATGAATCACTATTTTTATACCCATCTGTAATAGTAAAATATGTCCAAGGTTGTTGTGGTCTATCAACTAAATATGGTTCTAAATGTTTCCATTGTCTATTTTTATCACAATACTCTTTTACAATGAACGGAATACCACATGAATTACCCCATCTCATATGAAATCCCATATTTTTTGCGGATTCTGTATCCATTACTGCGCCATCAACAACACCACGAGCTTGATATGGTTTTGGTCTTGTTGGATCACTCATATATTCACGACCATCTAAATCATAATGTGCACACACTGTTCTTGAGCAAGGATTTTCTTTATGTAAATAAACATCATAATGGTCAGAAATAATTGCTTTTGCGACTTCAATATTAATTTTACCTTTATTTTCTTCAATTAAATCAGGAATGCGAACTTGTCTGGCGCCTTGATGACGACGAATATCACAATAACCACTATTAGCACATTCTAAGTTACGTATTTTAGGGTCAAAAGCGACATTACAACCATAAAAATATCCGTTTTTAGTTCTTTTAACATCATGATATTTCAAACCGAGTTCTAAAACCATAATTTCATTTGTATTAATATCACCAAATAACCAACTATTCGCATAATCACCCGAATTATTTTTAAGAAGAATATCTACATAATCATCCATTGTTTTACCATATTGCATAGCTTGACGAATTCTACAAGAAATAGGATCTTTGTTTTCATAAGGTAAGAATCCACCAATAGTTGTTTCTGTTCCCATGATACCAGCTTTTGTAACAAATACATCAGTACCACTCCAAATACAACAAGGAGCTGTTTGCATAATAAAACGAATGCCTTTACTTGGGTTTAAATCTAAAATAACATTGTAATATTGTCCATCAAGATATTGAACAAAACTATTATGAGCAATTACGATTTTACCATCTTCAGTATAATCACCATTAGCAATAAAAGCACTACATCTATCTTTACTACCACCTTCTCCACCAGGAGGTCTAGCACCGGATTCAGCCATACTATTAGGATACCAACAATCTAAAAGAGTAATATAATTATTCCAAGCAATAATTTCATTTATATTTGTTTCAGTTCCACCAGCAATACAACCTTCAGCGATTCCTTCCATTTCTTCATAGAATTCAGGAAAATTATCAATAATAGTTTGTTTTAGATATTTCTCTCCAGCTTCAATAAAGAAATCCCATTTTTGGCCAGTATCTTCGAAAACACTATGATTCAACATTTTTTGAATATCTTTAAAAACACTAGCACAAAAATAACCATAAGCATAACCTCTTTCTTTTGGTGTTCCTTTAACAGAAATATAAAGCCAACCGTTAATATTGTGTGAGACACCATTTTTAATTTTAGTTTTAGTCATTTTATATTTATTTTATAAATATGTTGTGTTATATATTATAAATATAAAATTATTCAATATTCAAAATAAAATCATCTTCTAAAAGTTGATTTTTCTCTCTATCTATTTTTTCTTTATTATCTTTTTTATCCTTATTTTTAGAATCAGAATCTGAATCAGAATCCGAATTTTCATCTTGAATACCTAATAATTTTGAGAAAAATTTATTGGTAGCCAAATAAAATGATAAAGTCATTAAAATTAAAGCAAAAATTTGACTATAAGTTACATCTTGTTTTAGATAATATTTATTAATAATAAGAAGAGTAGGTAATTGTATTAAAGATATAAATAATCCTAAACTAGTTGGTTTAATAAAATTATACTTATCAATTATATATAAACCAGTAGTAGCAAAAAAACATCCAACCATACCATATGGTATAACCATTTTATAAGCTTCCCATATAGTTAAATTTTTATATGGGAGTGTAAATAAAGAACCGAATGTTGATATTATTTGAGAAATAATGAAGCATATAATATAAATTGACGTATAAAAATATTTTTCTTTATCAGTTAAAATAACATTGTTATTATTGTTCATATATATTTGTTGTATATTATTTTTTAGGTAATATATATATGGAAAAGTATAAATTATTTATATTATGGATAATAATAATTATTTTAAATCTTCTAGGCACTCAATATATTTCGTATTATAATTCTATTGTTCCAAAAGAAACAAGTTTTTTAGAAAGATTATTAACTTTAGAGGTTTTATATATTATAATTTGGTTATTAGTAATATCATCATTTAGAATAGGTAATTTATTAGTTGCTCCAGTACAAATAATTTTAATATCTAGTTTTTTTGGTAGTTTTATATACATATTTGGTAGTAAATATATTTATGGTTATGATATTGATATTGATGAATATTTTGCATTAGGAATAACATTTGTAGCTAACTTAATATCACAATTTAAGCTATTTGGATAGAATAATATATTTTATTGAAAAACTACTTAAATATATTATTTAATATTTTATTTGGACACTACAACTACCATTCTTATTATATAATTTATTGATTAATCATAATCATACCAATAATAATAAATAACAAAATAAATGGTAAAAGAACTAAAAACCAAGCAATATTGGTATAACCATCTTTGCAAATTAAATTGAGTATCCAAGTCCAGAATAAGATGTATAATACTTTAACAATAAATACCATTATTGTACTTGGAACACGGCAAGAAAATGAGCCTAAACTATATCTACCTGTGTTTCCTAAATTTTGTAATAAAACAACTGTTAATGAAATCATTGAAATAACGAAATACAATAACGAAGGGGTGCATAAATCCTTTAACTTCTTTGGAAAAGACATTATGAATTATAGTTAGAAAAAAATATAATTCATATGATTATTTATTTATACGCTTAATATTTAACGGTCATATTTTCCGTAAAATTGATCTTTATATGGTAATGGATTTACTGGAGCTTTATATCCATTCCAAGCATTCCAAGCACTTTGAGCTGAATAATCTGAACTTCTTACTGCATTTTGTATATCTTGAGCAAAAATACTTTGACCACCACCATTTCTACCACGTCTGTGTTTACGTGTTCTCTTCTTTCCTCCATTCATTTTTGGTAACATATTTGAGGTTGTTCTTTCTGAACCCATTGATGTTTGTGGGTCTACTTTATATGTATTCAACGCATAATGATTAAAATCACCTGATACATTATTTGTCCCTGGCCAATTTCCTGCTGGTGTCCATGGTTGACCTGTTAAACCATCTGGATATTTTGCTGTATCGCCACCACCACCCATACTACATATACCACAAAATCCTCCTTTTTGTTTACTGCAATTATATACACCTCTAACATCTAAACTACATACACCACCTTTTTTATGTTTTCTTCTACTTCCACCGTGAGAATTAATAAATCTATGAACAACTCTATTAGCACCACCTTTTCCAGTATATGCTAAATGTGGGTTTGGTAAAACAGAAATAGGTTTTCCTGTGTATGCAAATCCTAACGCACCACCTCTTTTACAACTTCTTTTTCCTCTTCCTCTATATTTTCTACTACAACCAACCATACTATACATTTTTCTTGAACCAGTTTTTCTACGATGTGTTTTATTTCTTCTATGACTCATTAAATTATATATATACTACAAATAATTTAATTTTTTATATAATTATCAAATATAACTTTATACATATCTAACTAACAAATAATCTTTTTATTTCTGCATCATCTTCATCTATTCCCAAATCAATCATATGGTTTTTAAAATATTCATATTCATCTAAATTTGCAGTATTATTATAATTTTTTTCAAATATAATATAATCAAAAGATAAATTAGGGTATTTATTTTTAAGAACATCTGTTAATTCATATAAATCTTCTTTTTTTGTTTTTGGTCTAGTTATTAAAAAATTTATGTGTTTATCACTATTTATTAAATTTTTAAAATTTTGTATTCTAGCACGATATCTATTTATAAATTCTTCAAAATTATTCATGACGAAATGATTTATTCCTTTTTCCCAATTCTCTGTAATATAAAGATTTGCATGTCCTGGCGATTCGTGATTAAATACAAATTTATATTTTTTATTATAAATAAAATTTTCACTTGCTCCTCCTGAATAAGGTACTATATTCTTTACTTCTAAATAATCAGTATCCAAAAAAGAAATAAAATCATCTTTTATACATTGAATAATTCCTTTATAATTAGAAATTATTTTATCAAAAGGGCAAGTCATATAACCATCCGCTTTTTTTCTTCTTAAACCATTATTAACACCTTGTGTTGCACTATTACAATTCCATCCTAAGCTTATTCCTTCAGACATAATTATAATTATATACTTAAAATATAACTTAAACTATATAACTTAAAATATATCTAAATAATATCTACATGTGTTAATATTTTTGTTCTACAACACATATTCTTTAATTCTAATTCATCTAATACTTCACCTTCAACAGTTTTATCATTAAAATTTTTTGTTAAATAAGATACTTCATTTACATTAATACCTTTTGCTAACTTTCTTTTTCTCACTTCTTCTAACCAAAATCTATACTTATCTGCTAATACCATACCACAAGTAAAACATTTAACTGGAATTATCATTCTTCTTTATATTATATGTTATATAATTATAATATATAATACAATTTTAAATCAATTTTTTTTATTATTGTTTTATTTTTTATTTTTATTATTTTTGTTTTTCTATTATGTGCTTGTAGTAGGACAATTATTACCATAACATTTTGTCTTAAAATAATAATAATCTAATTTTATATCATTACCATTTTCATCTGTATTAAAAATTGGTCCATCTATTGAACCCGCTGAACATTTATTATTACTTGTCCAAACACAACAATCTACACTATTACATTTATTTTCACTTAATTTATTACATTTCATTTCCATTCCTTTACTTGATTTCTCTCCAGATTCTGTTGAGCAAAAACTTTTTTCTTCATTTAAACCTAACTCATCTATTTCTTTCATCAATTGGATCTTTTTAATTTTCTCTTCAATATTTTTTTTCATTTCTGTATTTGTATCCATAGTTCCTAATTTACTATTATTTATTGTATTATTATCAAATGTTTCAATTGTTATAACATCAGTAACTACTTTTGGAGGTGGTGGTTTATTTAAAGGATAATCTCTTAACGCAAATATTAATGTTATGAAAAATATTACCAATGCTATTAATAATATATTTTTAAAGGTTTCACTTGTTATACCATTCATTTTATTACTAATATTTATTGATATTTTATAATTTTTAACAACAACAATATAATTTTATATATATAAATTATATAGTTAAATTATGTCCGGTAAAACTCGCAGAAGTAGAAGCAGAAATAATGCTAAAAAACTTGTTAGAAAAACATATAAAGCCGTTAGTAAAGCCAGTGAAATTTGGGTTCCTAAAATAGAAAAAGGATTAGAAACTATTGGTAAACAAGTTAAGAAAACCGCTAAAAAATCTGAACCTACTATTCAAAAAGGATTAAGCAAAATGTATGGTATGGTTAAAACCGGTGCTAAATATACCGCAAAATCACTAAATAAATCTTTAAGAAAATCTAAAAAACATACTAAAAAATCTAGAAAACACTAAAAACCCAAACAGTTATTAGACAGTAGTTTCAACTATCTTATAACCTTTAGTAGTTTTTACCTTTTTATGTTGTTTAGTTCCTTTATGAATATTTTGGTGACACTCTTCACACAATGTAGCTAAATTTGCTAAATGATTCTTATCAAAAGCTGCTATATTCGTATTTATTAAATCAATAATTCCATCCTCATTTGATTGATTCTGATGAATTAAATGATGAACTTCTGTTCCAATATTTTTCCCACATTTTTCACACATATTCATTATTTTCTTGCTATTAAAATGTGATTGTTTCTTTGATAATATACTACTACATTCTGGATGATATTTTGTTCTTATATCATTTGCTAATTCTAAAAAATCATTTGGTAAATTCAATGATTTACATACTTCTAATCCATACATATTATCACCTGGACCATCACTCAGCTTTCTATCATACACTAACATATCTTTTTCCTTATCATAAATAACACTCATATGTTTTATACTCAATCCAGTCATATTTTTTATCTCTGAATAATTAACTATTTCATGTAAATGTGTAGCAAAAATAAAACTACAATCTACTTTGCTTAATTTCATTATTCCTGCTACAAAAATACTTATTGCCGATATACTTTCTGTTCCTGAACATAGTTCGTCTCCTAAAATAAGACTATTCTTATCTGCTAATCGCAAAATTGTTCGCAATTCAGACATCTCTACAGCAAAACTAGAAAGACCTTTAAAAATATTATCATTCCCTAGAATACGTGTAAAGATGTATTTGTATGGTCTGTAAATAAATGAAGTTGCAGGAACATACATACCTGATTGAGCCATTATAACTGCTATTCCTAATGCACGAATAAAACTTGTTTTACCAACGGCATTTGTACCATATAAAAGCATACCATTGATTTCATTACTATTACTATTACTATTACTATTACTATTACTATTTCCTAATTTTAAATCATTTGTTACATATAACTCATTTTGTTGTAACTGTTCTATTAAACAATGTCTCAATCCTTTTACATTTACATATGAACTCTTTTCTAATTCTTCATTCGTATTATCTACATCAATACTAGGTTTACAATATTTAAATTGTTTTGCTATTATAGTCTTTGCATAAATAATATCAATATAAGTAATAAATTGAATAATAGATTCTACCTTGTCTTTATATGTCTCAAACTTATCAATAAAAGAATTATAAACACGATTTATTATATCTTTTAATTGAACTTTTATTGTGCTAATATTTTTGCATAAATTATGTATTTGTGGTGTATAAATAGAATTATTACTTGTGCTTTGAACTGGTAATTCAAAAGTTTTATTATCAAATATAAAATCAAATGTCTTTGTTTTACTATTTTTATAACTTATTTTAATATTATGTGAACCCTCTTTATATTTTTTATTTAATTCTTCTCTTAAAAGAACACATCTCCTTTTTGTTCCTATTAAACTGAAACTATTTTTTTCAGTTTCATGTATCTTGAAAAAATCTAATGTTTTTGATTTTTTTTCACAATTAGCCAAAATACTATTAAAATATTCTTTAATATTTTCTAATTCGTCTGATGATTCTTCAAGGGTATCATTTTTGCTATCTAATTCTTCATCAATTCCTTTATTTATAAAATTCAACTCAAAATTATTTAATTGTTCTACTTCTTTACAAATATCTATATCTAAATTAGTCATTATAAATTCATTTAATTCTTTTGAATATGTTTCAATTAATTCTATACTTTGTAGTCCAATCTTTTCTCTCAAATACTCCATTAATACCACATCACTTTTAATGAAATCATATATTTCCAATACTAATAATAAATTATTATACAAATTATAAAAATTATTGGGTGTTATTTTCTTCATAATAACTTGACGATTCCATTTTGATATATCTTTCATTTCCATTAATTTCTTTTTAATTACTTTTTCATAATTATTAATAATAGAATTATTTAATAAATGTTCTATCATATCATATTCCCCTTGTAAATATTTTATATTTGTTGTTGGATTCAAAAAATTGTATTTAAATTTTCTTTTTCCCATTGGGGTTAAACACATATTTAATAATTTTACTACTGATGAAAAACGACCATTATATTCTCCATCATCAATAATATTTAATTGTTTTAATGAATGGTTCGCTAATATTAATCTATCACTACAATTCTCAAACACTGGTTCTGATATTTTTTTTACTAAATATGGATTATGTTGATAAATAAAATCTAATAAAAAACAATATGACTGTGTAGCATATACATGATGTGAAAATTGATTAATAAAAGAATCGTAATCATTTATAACAAAAAAGCGTTGTAAAATTTCTTTTTGATATGTCTGTCTCTCACAATTTGTAACACGCTGATACATTTCTGACTTAGGTTCTTTATCATTTGTCTTACTTATGTATATTTTGTGAATTAATTTCGCTTGAATATTAGCAAAATTTATAACACAATCTAACTGTTTTTCATTCATATTTGTTATCATTATTACTTCGCTTGGATTATAAATTGATATAAATCTCTCCAACTCATCAAAATTAGTTGGATTATTTGTATATGGTTCTGTAAATTCAAAAATACTCGATTTACTTGTATAAATATCTATATTTGATATACCTACATTTATATACGTTCCTGGTTGTAAATTACCCAGTTTCAATTTCCTATCAACCAATTCCAACCAAATGCATGTTGTATTGTTCGTTAAACTTGATTGTTCACTTTGAAAATATGTTCCTGGAGAGAAAATGCCGGATAATGACCTAGTGGTGTTTTTCGCATTTTCATCCTGAGTGTATACTACAATCGTGTAGCCAGCATCTTGTAATTTTTTAATTAATTTTTCAACAATACCAACTGTTACTCCAGCCATAACAACATTATTTTTTCCAACACAAACATTTTTTTCAGCAATATTGAGTTCACAAATACGAGAGAAATCTGTTATTCTACTTCCACTAATATTATTAGTATTTTTATCCATCAAACCATAACATTCCATAAAACTTCCTACTTGCATTAAAAGTATTGTATTTTCACCATATTCGTTTTGATATTTTTCTGTTAATTCAAAATATTCTTTTATAAGAGCCATTATTATTTGTAAATAGTATTAACTACTAATAAATAATATAATATAGTATATTATCTTTAAGCTTATTTACCAAACATATCAATTATTTTTTGGTCTGTTACTATAGGGTCTTTATCTAAAACTAAATATTTATCATAATTAAATCCTATTATAGGACCCATTATGTATTTTTTTAATACATTATATAAATCATCATCCAAAATATTAAATTTATAATATAATGTTTTTATAATAACCAACATTGCTACAGCATATGTAGGCATATATAATGATTTATAAACATGTTCTTCTAATATGTTATTCTTATATTTTTCATCATATATAGAAAATTCTACGAAAATTTTCTTAGAATAATCGCGATACATTACTTTATATCCACTAACCATTTTACCATTTTGTAATTTCCATACTACTTTTTTCACTTTATTTTTTGGTATATCTAAATATGTTTGCAATTTCGTCATAAGACTATAAACATTATCACTAAATAAATCAATATCTATATCACTATGACCACGAAAATAATCGTTTCTTTGAATACTACCAAAAAAAAGAATAGGTTGATCTAAATAACCTCTTAAATTTCTAAAAAATAATTCTTGATTTTCGTCTAATTTGTTATAAGTTGTTTCCATTTTTATATTATTATATTATTTTTATTTTTATTTTTATTATTCATCTTTTTCCTTCAAAAAATTATGAAGAAGAGTATCTGAATTATTATTTGTTACTTCTCCTGTTAACATTGAATATTCATATATTTTTCTTATAACATCATTCGGAGCATTACTTCCTATTTTTATTAATCCGTGATCATGTAAATATTTCTTAACTTCATTCATCGGTTGTTTCTTTAAATTCTTTTGTGCGTTTATTATGTTTTTTCTAGTATCTCTATCTTTTATTAAAATACTTACCTTATCGTTAGACTTTGATTTTCCTAATTTATATTTCCTACGAATGGTTCTTTTAATAATCTGTTTTTTATACTTATTTCTCTCCACAGGTTCTTCTAAATCTTCATTTATTAAATGATTTAATGTTGAAACAGATGAAACAATTGGGTTTATTAGTGGGTCTTGATTTATTACTAATTCTTTCTCAACCCCGTTATTAGAAAGTGTATTTGTTATTATATTTGTATTTGTATTTGTAATAGGAACCATTGGAACACTTGTTATATTGTTAATGTTAGCATTTGTTTTTAAAAATGGTTTTGATATTTGATTTACTAGTTGATTCGTTTTTATTATGTTAAATGCTTCATTACGAGAATTCATATAATTTTGTTTTTGTTTCAGTCTTTCTTTTAATTCACGCATCTTTTTCTCTCTAAGAGATTCTGATGAAACCTTATTTATTGGATTTAATGCTTGGGACGGACTACTTATTTCATAATTACGTTGTGTCTTATTTAATGCTTTATAGGTTGGTTTATAACCTCCTTTTAAACATCCATATGGTACAGCATTGTCTACTTTATAATTTAAATTTATTGGAGGTGTATTTATCATTATTTGTGGTTTCTCTCTTAATTCTTCTGGTAATTCTAATTGAACAAATGGATTACTTCCACCCATACCCATACTTATAGAATTTGGATTAATATTAGTATTTGAATTATGATTTTTTAATGTTCTTTTTTGTAAATCTTCTCTCCTTTTCTTATTTTTTTTCTCAATTATTTCTCTCTCTGATTCTACTTTCTTGTTCTTTGATAATGTATTTAAATAATCGATTGAATCAAAAAATTCATCAGTGTATTTTGTTATTTCTGGTTGTTCTTCTTTCTTTTTTTCTAAACTTGTTTCAGCATTTTTATGTTCTTTTATTCTTTTTAACAACTTATTTTTCAATACATTTGGAGAAATTAATGGTTTTATTGTAGGTAATTGTTTCTTTTCTTTATTTTTTCTTGTTTTTCCAGATGAAGTCATACTAAAAATTTCTGGATTTATTTTAATAGTTTTTCTCTCACTCATTATTTATTATTATATTTAATAATAAAAAACATTTTTCAAATTAAAACATAATTATTATTAATATTATTTTTACAGAAAAAAATAAATAATATATTCTAAAAATTGTATTTGTATTTGTATTTGTATTATTTCATTAATTAAATTTTATATTTATTTACACATTTTTATAGCAAACTTTAATAATTCTTCATCACTTTTTCTACATTCATCTGGTAACTCATAATTATTCCAAAATGGACCATGGTTCTTTGGTGGTTTCACTCCATACTTTTGAATAATATTTAACATCTCTTTAAACTCATAATCATGATCATTATAACGCCAATCATCACATGGTACTAATCCATTAGCAGTAAGAGTTGCGTGGTGCCATGTGTCTTCAATATAATTATTCATTTGTTTTTTAGTAAATTTCTTTAATGGTTCAAAAGTAACACCTGAAACATTTAATTTACATTCATCATCATAATTTTCTAGCATTGTGGAAGCCATTTTATTTTTATTTTATAATATATGTAGTATTAGATTATATATATTATTAAATAAAGATATATCAAATCAATTTTTTTTAAATTAAATATATAACGAACTTAACCTATTTTTCATTTCAGCATTCTCTTTTCTTTTCTTTACATCTTCTAATGAACAAAATATTTCAAATCCCTTTATAAAATCTTTATATGTTATTTTTCTTTTTTCTTCTTCACTCAAACAAAAAACACGTCTGCTATGTGCTATTTTTATTTTTGATACAAGCGTCTCTATGTCTCTACCAAAATATTTAAAATAAACCAAATTCTTATCAAACCATTCTATATTCAATTTTTGTAATGTATCTACATCATCAAAATCTATTTTCCACCCAAAATCAAATATCTTTTTCAAAAATATTCTGTATAATTCTTCGCCTTTGTAATCATCTACTTTATATCTCCAATTAAATCTTGATTCTAATCCTTGATTATAACTAAAAAAACATTCTTTTAATTCTGTTTCATACCCAGCTATAATAACCATTAACCTTTCCTTATTATCACTTAAAGCTTCACATAAAGTATCAATACATTCCTTTGAAAAACTATCACGTTTTTCTGGATTTCCTAATGCGTATGCCTCATCTATAAAAAGAACGCCATCTAATGCCTCTTGAATAACTTCACTTGTTTTTATTGCTGTTTGACCTAAATATCCAGCTACTAAATCTGAACGCGTTACTTTTTTAAATGTTTCTTTCTTTAAAATACCTAACTTACTAAAAATTTGTCCCATTATTTTTGCGACTTCTGTTTTGCCTGTTCCTGGTTGTCCATAAATAACTGTATGAAGAAAATCATTCGGTTTTCCTGTTTTATTATTTAAATGTAAATTTTGAATAAAATACAGTATTTGGTCTAATACATTGTTTTTTAAATTATTCATACCAATCATATTATTTAATTCTATTAATGGTTCTTTGATATTATGTAATGCTTTCAAATCAATATTATATTTTGTATCTTGGTCATAAACATTTTCTTCAATAATACGTAATAAATCTGAAATACTATTTATTTCTGTGTTAATAGTTACAGTATTTTTATATACCTTATTAACAGGGTCAACTTCTAATAGTTTTTCATTCTGCTTCTTTTTTGTTATTACCTTACCTGTTGTATTCTTACCCTTTTCTTTATTATTTATTCCAACTAAAAAATCTTCTAATGATTGAATACATCTATCTATTTCTTTCACAATATCCTTTTTTGGTTTTTTATTTTTTTTATTAGAACCATCATTACAACAATCTTCACCATTATTTATTTTAATATCATTACTACTAATATCGTTTTGTTTATTTTTATAAACAATTTTTAAAAAACTTTTATTATCATCATCATATAAATTAGGGTCGTTTACTTTTTCTGTTTTATTAGTATTATTAGTATTATTAGTTTTGTTAGTATTATTAGTATTAATCACATCAAAATATTGATTATTTCCAAAATATAAACGCAAATAATAATATTTTTTTTCTATTTCTTCTAACTCCTTTTGAAAATATTCTTTATTTCTCTCCACATCATTATTTAAAATATTTTTTTCAACAGGTTTATTATATATTTCATTTAATTTATTAAATAACTTATTAGGTTTCCTATTGTTTATCATTAATTTTTATATATTCTATTAATTATTAATAGACAGTATATATTTAATATATTTTAAAAGAAATATAAATTAATCGATTATATTTTCCCTTTTAATTTATTCTCGTGGAGAGAAAAAGTATTTTAATGTAGATAAATAATTAGTAAATCTTAACTTTACTTCTCTACATAAATAAAAATATATATTTCAGAAAAAAGAATTTAAAAATAAATTGAAATAGAATATAGTTACTAGATGGAGACATATATTAATTTTAATACTGAAAAAATTGTTAAACAAGAAATGCCTAAGTTTGATAACATTGATGAATTCGTTGGTATGTTTAATCACAAAGAAGATGATTATATCGAAACACCATGGAATATTATTGAATCATATTTTAAAGGACAACATCTAGAAAGACTCGTAAGACACCAATTAGAATCTTATAATAACTTTGTTAGTTATCAAATTATTAAAACTATCGAAATGTTTAATCCTGTTCAAATTGCTTCTGAACAAGATTATGACCCAAAATCCAAAAAACATTCATTAGAAATTTTCATAACATTTGAGAATTTCAATATTTACAGACCTCAAATCCATGAAAACAATGGTGCTATTAAATTGATGTTTCCACAAGAAGCCAGATTACGTAATTTTACATATGCTTCTGCTATGACTGTAGACATTAATATTAAATATATTGTTAGAAATGGGCCTAACTTAGAAAATATGCAAATCTTTCACAAAATTTTGCCTAAAATTCATATTGGTAAACTTCCTATTATGTTAAAATCGAATATTTGTGTATTAACTCAATACAAACATGTAGAAAATACTCAAACAGGTGAATGTAAATTTGATGCTGGTGGATATTTTATTATTAATGGTTCTGAAAAAACCGTATTAGGTCAAGAAAGAGCTGCTGAAAATAAGGTATATTGTTATAATATATCTAAAAATAATCCTACTTACACTTGGTCTGCTGAAATCAAATCGGTTCCTGATTTTAAATGTATTTCACCTAAACAAATTAATATGCTTATTCGTTCTAAAGACGATGGGTTTGGTCATTGTATTGAAGTACAAATTCCAAGATTAAAACAATCAATCCCATTATTTATTGTCTTCAGAGCATTAGGTGTGCTTTCAGATAAGGAAATTTGTAAAAAAATTATACTAGATATTAGCGCGGATAAATATAAAGATATGTTACAATCATTACAAGCATCTATTATTCAAGCTAATAAGTATTTAACACAAGAAGAAGCTATTAATTATATTACAAGTTATGCTATGTATACACCAATTAATATGGATAAAGAAACAGGAGCTAAAAAGAAGTTGGAATTTACAATGGATATTTTAAACAATGATTTATTTCCACATACACATAACCAAACCCAAAAAATATATTTCCTTGGTTATATGGCGAATAAATTATTACAAACACATTTAAAATGGTTACCAGCTGATGACCGTGATTCTTATTTAAATAAACGCATTGATTTAACTGGTTCACTTCTGAATAATTTGTTCAGAAATTATTTTAACAAATTGGTGAAAGATATGGAAAAACAAGTAATTAAAGAAATTAATACTGGTTCTTGGAAATCTAAAGATGATTATGAAAATATTATTAATTTAACAAATATATATAAAATTATTAAATCAACTACAATTGAAAATGGTTTAAAAACTGCTTTATCAACAGGTAATTTTGGTATTAAACACACGAATTCTAATAAAGTAGGTGTCGCACAAGTATTAAATCGTTTGACTTATGTATCTATTTTGAGTCATCTTAGAAGAATATCTACACCAACAGATAAAAGTGGTAAATTAATTCCACCACGTAAATTACATAATACTTGTTGGGGATTTTTATGTCCAGTAGAAACTCCAGAAGGTCAATCTGTAGGTATTGTTAAAAATTTGAGTTATATGTCTCATATCACAATTCATTCTAATTCGATACCATTATATGAATATATTATGCCTTATATTACTGATATTCAAAATTTAAGTTCTGAAGAAATGTATGATAAAATTAAAGTATTTATTAATGGGTCATGGGTAGGTATTACAGATGAGCCTGAAAAATTATATTCACTTCTTAAAGAGAAAAAATACAAAGGTATTATTAATATTTATACTTCAATCACATTTGATTACAAAATGAGAGAAATCCGTGTTTGTAATGATAGCGGTAGATTATCAAGACCATTATTACGTGTTAAAAATAATCAAATCTTAATTAATGGAAAAATTATTGAAAAATTAAGGTCTGGTGAAATTACTTGGGACAATCTATTTACAGATACTGTTTTACCTGAAGCAGTTCTTGAATATATTGACCCTGATGAACAAAATTATTCATTAATTGCTATGAGTCCTAAAGATTTGTATAATATTAACCCAGATGATGGTAATATTTATAAATATACTCATTGTGAAATTCATCCTAGTACTATATTTGGTATTTTAGCCTCATGTATTCCATTCCCAGAACATAATCAATCTCCTAGAAATTGTTATCAAAGTGCACAAGGTAAACAGGCTATGGGTGTTTATGTTACTAATTATGAAAATAGAATGGATAAAACCGCATATATTTTAAATTATCCTACTAGACCACTTGTAGACACACGTTTTATGAATTTAATTCAATTAAATAAAATTCCATCTGGAACGAATGTAGTAGTAGCAATTATGACTCATACTGGATATAATCAAGAAGATTCTTTATTATTTAATAAAGGTTCGCTTGATAGAGGGTTATTTGTAGCTACTATTTATCATACAGAAAAAGATGAAGATAAACAAAAAATTAATGGTGACGAAGAAATCAGATGTAAGCCTGATGCGAGTAAAACTAAGAAAATGAAATTTGGTAATTATAATAAAATTAATTCTAAAGGTGTAGTTCCTGAAAATACATTAGTAGAAAATAGAGATGTTATTATAGCTAAAGTAGTTCCAATTAAAGAAAATAGAAATGATCATACAAAATTAATTAAATATGAAGATGAGAGTAAATTATTAAAAACATGTGAAGAAACTTATATTGATAAAAATTATATTGATAGAAATGGTGATGGATATACTTTTGCTAAAGTTAGAGTTAGAATTGTTAGAAAACCTGTGATTGGTGATAAATTTAGCTCACGCCATGGACAAAAAGGTACGATTGGTAATATTATTCCTGAAGAAGATATGCCTTTCACTGCTGATGGTGTTAGACCAGATATTATTATCAACCCACACGCAATTCCATCTCGTATGACTATTGGACAATTGAAAGAAACTGTTTTAGGTAAGGTTTTGATTGAATTAGGTTTATTTGGAGATGGAACAAGTTTTAATGATTTTGATGTTAAAGATATTTGTAAAGAATTACAAAAATTAGGATATGAATCACAGGGTAATGAATTATTATATAATGGTTTAACTGGTGAACAACATGAATGTAGTGTATTTATGGGTCCAGTATTTTATCAAAGACTTAAGCATATGGTAAATGATAAAGCACATAGTCGTTCAAATGGTCCTATGGTTAATTTAACAAGACAACCAGCAGAAGGTAGATCACGAGAAGGTGGTCTTAGATTTGGAGAAATGGAACGAGATTGTATGGTCTCACATGGTGCGTCAAGATTTACAAGAGGAAGATTATATGATGCTTCTGATAAATATAGTGTTCATACTTGTAAGAAATGTGGTTTAATCGCATCATATAATGATAGTTTACATATTCATCATTGTAAAACATGTGATAATAGAACTGATTTTGCTTATGTTGAAATTCCTTATGCTTGTAAATTATTATTTCAAGAATTAATTACAATGAATGTAGTTCCACGTGTTATTACAGAAAATTAAAATAATTTATACTCTTAACAAATATTAAACTATTAAACTATTTTTTTCATTATAAACCATCTATTTATTCCTATTGTTTCATTATATACAAATTCACATTTAAAATAATTACAAATTTCCATTAATAAATTATCACTATAAACATAGTGATGAAGACATCTGTTATTAAAATTATCTAAACTTCTTTTTTTAAAATTCTCAAAATCTCCTGCTGGAGTATCCATAGTTAAATCGTGATTCATCAATATTTCATCGAGTGTAGATAAGTCATCTTCACCAACATTTTTTTCATATTGTGTTAATAATGTTGAAAAATCTGAATATTTTCGTTTATGATCAAAACAACAAGATTTTTCAGGAACTATAATAATAATATAACCACAATTTTTAATTACTCTCAACCATTCATTTACTGCTTTTAATGGATTTGCTATATGTTCCAATGAATGAGATGAAAATACAAAATCATAATATTCATTTTTAACAAGTGAAATATTTACAGCATCATTTATTATAACTTTCCCTTTTTTATTTTTATAATAATTATAATCATTATTATGACTACTCCAAATTGTGTTTTTACTAAAAATAACATTATCTATGCTTAGAGCATTTTCATAAATAACATTTACATCATTAGAAGGACCACCTATTTCAACTCCTAATTTATTAGAAGTTATTTTAGTTAAAATTGTATTTAACATATATATAATTATATATTATTATAAAAATTTTATTTAAATGCATAATATTATTATAAAATTATTTTTTTCATTTTATAGAAAATAAGTGTAGTAAGAGCAAATAATACTCCACCCCAAGTTGTATCTACAACTACAGTAGACCATCTCCACCCTTTAAATAAAGCTTTAGTAGTCAATTCATAAATTCCATAACTTAAAAATCCTAATAAAAATGCTTCTTTTACGGAACCATCTTTAGAGACAATAAAATAATATAAGAGAATAATTACAAAAACATAACAAGCTATAGCAGCAATAATATTCATTTTTATTGGTGTACCTTGTATTTTAATTACTTGTTTATTGAAAAAATCTGATAAAATATTTAAAGTAATTCCATCAAGAATTAATAATATAGAACTTAATAATAAAATTTCTTTTATTTTTTTGAACATTATTTTATATTATATATAACATACATATTTTATAATTTATCAAATTTTTTTATTATAATATATTATACTAATGTCTATTGGATTTACAAACCCTGTTGGTGGATGTTTTGGGGCCACACCTAATCCTGGAATACATGCTAGTCCTTTAGGAGGTGGTCTTCCAGGTTTTATCCCACAAGCCACAAATGATAGTAATAATTATGATGAATATGCTCAAATGCGTTTTACACTTAAACAAGCATGGAATACTATGTATCCAGCCCAATTAAAGAAAAGTCACGCTAAACGTATGATTACACCATTCAGAGCCGTTAATAATGCTGGTGATATTTTATGTCGTGAAAATTATTCTTGTGGTGGACCGTGCCAGACTTTTCAAAGTAGACCAAATGTTAAAGGTTTAAGACAACATTTTGGTTCTGTTTCTGATTCTTGTCGTCCTAATCCTATTTATAGTTTTTTACAAATAAACCCTGATGTTCCTGCTGCTGCTTGTAATGTTAAATATGTATATGATAGTTCTGATTATGTTACTTATTTGAGACAAAAATCTATTGTTAGAAATTACAATGATTTAACTAATGGAGGTAATGATTACAGTGGTAGTCAAAGTGCTTGGAGAGCTGTTAGAAGATATTAAATATGTTATATTTTATTTAATTTTATTTTATTAATTTTTATTATTTATTAGAATTATTAATAATAAATAATATATGATTAAAAACCATTTAAATATAATATATTATTTATTAATAACTACTATAATATGACTAAGATTATTACTAAAGATGGAAAAGTTATTGATAAGACAAGTGAATTGAAAGTTGATGATGAAATGAGAGAAAAGATTAGACCAAAAATTGGTTATTTAATTATCCAAGAATTTCCATTATCAAATACTAGTTATGTAATTGGATATAAACCATATGGAAAGATTTGGTTTGATTATGAAGAAGTATTGGCTCAATATTTTATTTTAATGGAAGATTTCCAGCGCGATTTGGATAATAACGAAATTCAAAATAGCAAAGTTCCTCGTATTGTTAAAATTTTTATTATGGATGAAGAAAATGTTATTGGTCATGATTTATCATTAAATAGAAGATATGATGAAGAAGATGAAGGTGAACATATTATTAATATCAACATTAATGCTGAATATTTGAGTGATAAGAATTCTGATAATGATAGTGGAAATGATAATCAAGACAATGATAGTGATAATGGAAGTGACGAAAATTAAATTAAATAAAACTATGAAATATAAAATTTAAGGCTCAATTTTTGGATATACTATATATATTATTTTGTATATAGTATATAAGTATAAATAAATGAGTACACCATATGGAATTTCTACATCAATCGGTTCAGTATCATATAGCGGTTATAATAATACTCCTATTTGGGGTCCATTAAGCACTAATCAATATCCTGCTGCTCAACCTTATCACAGTTATGGAACATTACCTGGTATTCGCCCTAATCCACCATTATTTTATCCATCTCAAGAACCTGTTGCTGCTGATCAATTTACTAATTCTAGAGCACAGTATTTTAGAACAGCACAATCTGCTAAGTCTTTAGCAATAATGAGAGAAAGAGCAATTAAATCCGCTTCATCTATGTTTTATGATTTTTCTACTAGTAGAGGTCATCCTGTATCAACACATACTAATTATATTCCACCTAGAGAATCATCCTTACATACACAAACAATGAGAGTAAACGCAGTAGGTAAAAGTTCGTATAAAGTTGGACTACCTGATTCAGCACCATATAGCACTAAAAATTATTATCCAAGCGGAACAAGAACATCATTAAGAAGAGCTCGTTCAGGTGGGTCAGTTGCGCCAAAAAAGAAAGGTTCTATTTATAATACGAGTTTAAGGAATGGAATGGTTTGTGCTTGGGGTGCTCTTCCTCGTCAAAATTATTAAAATACTTATATTCACTATAAATATTGTTATATTTGACTAATTCAAAATATATTTTTTTATTTATAAAATATATAAATGAACAAGTATTTAGTAGAACTTTTTGGAACAGCATTGCTTTCTTTTGTTATTTTCTCAACTGGTAATTATTTAGCTATTGGTGCTGCTTTGGCTATTGGTATTTTATTAGGTGGTCCAATTTCTGGTGCTGCTTATAACCCAGCTATTACAGTTGCTTTAATGATGGCTGGTAAATTAGCCAAGAAAGATTTGATTCCTTACATTATTGCTCAAATTATTGGTGCTTTAGCCGGTTATTATTTATTTAAAAATTTTATGAAATAAATTGATTAAAATATTATAAATAACAAGTGAATTTTATATTATTTCTTTAGATATAATATAAAACAATAATGACTAGACATCATAGAAAAATAAAAAAATCTAGAAGAATGAGAGGTGGTATTATTCCTTTATTATATCGCGCTTATTCTTCCGCTACTAAAAAAAATCAACCATTACCTACAACACCACCAACCACACCTCCTCCTACTACACCTACAACAAGTTCTAGTTCTTGGTTTGGTTCATCTACTCCTTCCACATCTACATCTAGTTCTAGTTCTTGGTTTGGTTCATCTACTCCATCTACAAGTACAACTGGTGTTGCTGCTGGAACCGGAACTACAAGTTCTAGTTCTTGGTTTGGATCATCTACTCCTTCCACATCTAGTTCTAGTTCTTGGTTTGGTTCATCTACACCAACAACATCTACAACTACAACTACAGGAACAGGAAATAGTTGGTTTGGTGGAAAGAGAAGAAGAGGAAAACATACTCATAGAAGACATAAAAGAGGTGGAACCCCTGGATGGACACCATTAACAGGAATTGCTGCTCATGGTGCGCCTTTCAGTGGTGAAACTGCTAAACCACAAGTTTGGGTTGGAGGAAAGACAAAGAGAAGGTACAGAAAAAAAGGAACTAGAAGACATTAAAATACTTAATTTATCTTTAAGTAGTTAAATAATTAAATACTATATTTTATTTACCTATTCTTGTGAATCCGTAAATATAATTGTTGGCCATTGGATTTCCATATAATCCATAAATGAAATTTTGTTGAAAAGCTGGATTTGCTTTTAATTGGTTAGGGTTTATACCTCTTGAATATTTCAATTTCCCATAATTAGAATTGTATGTTAAACGCATTTATATATATTAAGCGGAGAGAAAAAGTATTCAAATATATATATATTTTATTATTTATCTTTTGATTTTAGAGATTTTTATTTATATAATATATAAATGAATATAAATGATGATGAAAATGTTCCAGCTCCAATTCCAGCATATTTAGACCAATTAATTAATAATGATGGTGTTCCAAGACCATACCCTGGAGAAGATATAGAAACTTTTAGAATGCGTTTAGTTCAACATTTAATTGATACATTAGGTGATAGTATTACTGATGAACAAGCATTTCAAATGGCTAATGATATTATAGAAGAAGAAATGTCTAAAATGAGTAAAATTAAATATGACCAACAAGTTAATAATTTAACAAATCAAAATAAATTCATAGATGAACAAAATAAATTAAAGAAAGAAGAACTTTATAAGAAAATGGAAGAAATGCCCAGCAAAAAGGATTTATTATTTAAAAAATTTATTGATTTTATGGGAACATATAGATACAATATGGGTAAAGAGAAAAAGTATTTTGATTATATAAAAGAAGCACGAGACCAAAATGATATAAAAGAGTTGAAAAATGAAGCAGAGTATATTGAATTACAAGATTTCATATATGATGTAATTTTAAATGATAGAAGAAATAAAAGTATAACTGATGATGATGTTAGTGATTTAATGAATAATTTTACATATGTTGGAAAAGAAGAAGAAGACTTTTATGGAGGAAAGAGAAGAAAAAAGCGTTCAAAAACTCACAAAAAGAGAAGAACAACGACTCAAAAGAAGAGAAAAAATAAAACACACAAGAAAAGAAAACACAGAAAATCTAAAAAATCCAAAAAATAAATTAAAAATATTTAATAATTCTTTTTATCAATTGTAACTTCTTTGGCTACATTTGATATAACCTTTTCATAATATACTATGTCTTCTTCTCTCGTTTTTGCTCCCATTGACTGGCACAAAAACTTTAAATATATATCATTTTTAGGGTCATCACTATATCTATGACTTGGATAAGCTGCTTTCCATTCATAAATCTTATTAATATTTTTATTGGCTATCATTTTTACTACTTTTTTCATTGAATCCTTGTTTTCATTATCTTTTAACCATACTCCATCTTCTTTTAAATGAATCACTTCCCTTTTTAAATCACTACAATGAATGGGTCTTTTATACACATCAAGTTCTCTCAAACCATTAATAAAAATCCTAGATATTCCCTTAACGAATCCTAATTCACCAACATTTTCTAAATCATTAAAATTGAGTTTGAGAGAATCTACAAATTCATCAATATTCATCGCATCTTTACATTTTTCATTTAAAAAAACTTGTAAATTAAATGTTTTATTATGTGAATTAATAGTGTTATTATTGTTATTACCACTATTTTTTGCTAAATCAATAATCATTTTATTTTGTTCTAATAACTGTTTGTTCTGTTCAGCTAATAATTCTTTGAATTCACTATTTTGTTTCATCAACTCCATAAAATTCTCAATACTTAATAGTTCATTTAAATTATTACTAAATTCATTTACTACATCATTATTCGTATTAATATTAATATTATCATCATTATTATCATTATCATTATTATTATCATTATTATTAATACATTTATTTGATTCATCATTTATATCTATTTTTTTACACTTTTTTTTATGAACCCATAATCCATTATATGAAGAATATATCTTATTACAAATTTTACATGATATTAGTTTTTCATTTTTTATATGTTGATTAATATTATTTGAGTGTTTAACTCTTGATATGTGCTTGTTCCAATCAGTTTTTTTTGTTGTTTTATAATTACATGCATCACAACTATAAATAGTCGATTTATCTTCACTTACTTCACTAAATTCGTTTTTTTGTGACTTAGAAATATGTTTACTAGTATTCAAATGTTTATTCCAATCTGTTATATTACATGTATAATAGTCACAAGATAAACAACGATATTTTAAGAGACTTTTTGAGATTAAATCTTCACTTAACATCACTAAAATAAGTGAAGATAAAAAATACATGAAAAAAACGAAAAAATTTATCGTAACAAATTTTGAATAAAATTTTTGGTGACCAGACGATAAAAATTCATTTCAGTCACAAATTAATTTTTTTCAGGTTTTTGGCGGCCCTATCCGATTTTGGACATTTTTTTTGTCCATTTTTGACTTTCCGAAAATACTTTTGGAAAAAATAATTCACCTTTTTAATATATATTATTGAAAAAGGAACTTAAAGAGCTTTAAGTACCCAAATAATATATATTATCAAAACTACTTAAAGAAAATTTGGTCGCCTTATTTATTATTGTATTCATGAATATATTTTGCTAATCTTATTAATTGAGCAGAATAAGACCATTCATTATCATACCAAACCAATAATTTATATTTACCATTTGATAAATCCATTGATGCCTTTGAATCAATGATAGATGGACAAGTTGTAGTCAAAAAATCACAACTAACCAACGAATATTTTGTAACTTGTAGGACATTTTTATCTACATTAATAGCTTTCTCCATATCATCTAATATATCTTTTAAACTAGTATTATAATTCGTAGTTTCAATAACCATATCTACTAATGATACATTTGTAACAGGAACTCTTAAAGAACCACCGAAAATTTTACCTTCTAATGATGGAAGAATCTCTGTTATAGCAGATGAAGCACCTGTAGTATGAGGAATAATATTATTAAGTATAGAACGGTTTGTTCGTGAATTTTTCTTTAAAACGTCTACAGTATATTGACTAGCAGTTGTCGCGTGTATTGTTGTAAAAGAACAAGAAACCACATCTAATTTATCAACAAACCATTTTAAAACAGGAGCTATACAATTTGTAGTACATGATGCGCCACTAATAATTCTTTCTCCTTCATAATTAGTATGATTAGCTCCGAAAACGAATGTAGGTGACCCATCTTTAGATGGAGCAGACATAATAACATAGTCAACATCATGTTCTTTACATTTTTCTGTTGTTAAATAAGAACCAGTACAATCTATTAGAATCTCGCAGCCATATTCTCTCCATTTAATCTTTTTAGCGTCTCTTTCTCTAATAATTTTTATATTTTTTTGTATACCACAATTGAAAAAATCATTATCACAAATTTCAATAGGAAAACTATTATCATATTTATGAACAGAATCAAATCTTAAATATTGTTCAATATATTTTTCTTCTAATGAAGATGCGTTAATAGCACAAATTTTAATATCAGTTCTGTTAATTAATTGTAAAAAAACAGTTTTACCAATTCTACCGAAACCATTTATACCAATGTTCACCATTGTATATCTATTATAATAAATAATAAAACCAACTATTTAAATTATTTTTATTATTAATGTTTTTATTATTAATATTATTTTATTTATGTCTGTTCGCAACACGATAAACAGTATATATACCAAGAGCAGCTAATAAACCAAAATATAATTTAGTTAATGGGTCGGCAGGCATAGCTAACATATTAACATCATATTTTCTCTCCGTATAGTTTTGAAAAGTCTCTTTACATTTTTTATTATTAACAGGATTCTTTTTATCTGGAAAAACACAAGGATCCATATTTTGAATATCAATAGTCGTTACATAATGAGTTTCTTCTGAACGATTATTATTTACATCTATAGTTTGCATAGTTATTTGTTGACATTCTTGATTAGCACCTCCTAAAAAACTCTGTAAAATAGCAAAAGGGTTAATAACATTCAAATTACTCATTGTTCCAGGAATTAAACCTTTGAATTCTTTGAAATTAACACCTAAACCATTACTAATAAATGGAATATTACCAGTAGGAACATTATTAACATAAATATATCTATCAACCTGTTCTTCAGTTTCTTTATCTACACATTTTGCTCCTGTTTTAAGAAAAAATTTATTTCCTAAAGGTTTACCTGTTGATGAAGCTTTTCCTCCACCAGAAACTAATAGTTCAACATAAGCAATCAATCCTTCAACATCTTTTGCTGTTGCGGATAAACTACCCTTGGAAGACATACCAATATCATCAGGCATTTTAACATTTTTATAATAAGGATAAGTAGGGCCTAATAATTTCTCTTCAACACCTTTAACATCAGTTAATACTTCTTGAAATACATTATTGGACATTTTATATTATTATATATTTTAACTATATTTATTATATATAAAAATATTGTTAAATTATTTGAATATTGTATAACTAGAAGATAATAAATTGTTTGAATATTTATCTATTTGTGTATAATCTTTGTAATTAGTAAATGCTTCTTCTTCTATCATAGATTCAGGTTCCCCACCAGTATCAGCCCCTTCAACAGTTAAAGGTTCGCCGCCATTAATATTGTTAGCATATTCTTGTTGTTGTTCTAAAATAGTATTTAATTGAGTTTGCATATTATTCATATTCATACTAATATCAGTTATAGCCTGTTTTAAATTCATTGTTTCATCAACGCGACTTTTTAAAAAATCAATATTAGCAGCATTTTGTTTTGCTAATATTAATGGGTCTTCTGGATAACTTTGATATTGTGTATTAGAACTTGTTGTAGACGTAGAACCAGATTTATTTTCCATACCTTCTACTAATGAAATTCCAAAATTTGCTAAAAGTATTTGAAGAAGTATTAATACAACAAAAAATATTATAAGTAATCTAATAACTAACATATTATATATTATAATCATTTTTATTTTCTTTTATAATATTATATAAATAATGTCTACAGCATTTTATCCAACAAATATGAGAAGTATGCCTGCTGGAGGTTATAATCATATGAGTACATTACAAAATATTCCATATCTTCCTTGGAAGGGTTCTGGTGTTTTTAGTAACCCAACAGGTATTACATCAACTAATATTAGACCTTTAACAAATAACGATATTGGTAATGTTTTCCCAACTGGTTTCGGTTTAGCCAGACCTTTAAAACATTATAGAAAGGGTGTTGTTATTCCTACACCATTAATTCCTAATCCAGATAATAATGACCAAATAACACGCATTAATGATAATTTAAATAGAAATGTTAAATCTTCTGTTGGAGCTTCTTTGGGTGGTGGTGCTGGTGGTAGAGGTCTTACTACACAAATTATAGATGCTCCTGCTAGTTTTATGACTAAACAAAATCCTATTGATGAAATATCTCAAGAAAAACAAATGGATAAAGATTGTACAACTTGTAGAGGTGTTGGATTAGTTGTTAATTATTATCCTAATACAACATATTTAACTGAAAATCCAGAACCAAATACAACAAATCCACCTTTATGTTGTAATCAAGAGAGAAAAGCTAAACGTCGTGTATTACCTGCTAGTACTCTTTTAAAGAAAAATTATTATACTACTACTTATCAATATTTACAAAATAGATGTGCCACTTATGACCAACGTGTATTTAATTTCAAGGCCGGGCCATTAGATGTGAATGCTAAACCAGGTAGTCCATTAGCCACTACAAATGTTTATGTTGCTAACTGTCAGCCAAATGCTGAAATCCAAGAAGCGAGTGAAATATCATTAATTAATTTATTAATTTACTACATGGTTCAAAGAGGAATCATTACAGAAGAAGAAGCACAACAAATAAAAAATGAAGGTGTCCAGACTTTCTCTCAAATAATCCAATATATTTCTCTTTTACCAGAGCCTAATAAAACAGAAGCAATACAATTATATGATGCTTTTGTTTCTAATCCATATTCAGGTGTTCCAATCACTGGACCAAGTAATCCAAATGGCTGTAAACTTGTTGTATACAAACCTAATAACTATCAATACGCGGTTCAAGGAGCTGTATCATCTAGTACTAGAAACTTGAAACTTAATGTTGATACTATTAGTACAAATTATGCTAGTTTTTATAATTCTGGAAAAGGAGCTAATGATGTTAATATTGGTAGTCTACCCATAGCACCTTATTTATATAAATTCAAAGTTGAAAAATGTAAACCAGGAAATTTAATCCATTTTCAAAATCATAAAAGTTGTTCATCAACACCTGCAGACCCAACTCAAAGACCATTTGCTAGTAATGCGAACCGTTTAAGTGGTTTTGAAATTTTAACAAAACATGCTTAAATAAATTATATTTATAAATTACATTCATCTCTAATATTATTATCATCTATAATTGAATTACTATTAATTATATCTTCTTCAATACACATAACTGGATCTATATAATTATTATCTTTCAATGATATATCTATGTCCATGTCCATATCTATGTCATTCTTATTTTCATTTTCACTATCTAATTTATTAATAACATCTACATCTATATTTGATATATTATTATTATTAATATTATTATCAAAATTATTATAAATAAAGTAATTTTCTTCATTTTTATTAGTGTTAGTGTTATTGTTAGTGGTAGATGGTAAAAATATATTAAACATTTCTGTAAATTTATTACAAGGTATTTTATATTTTTCACACCATTGAATACATTTTTGTATATTATTTTTTTTTAAATTTTCCAATTTTTCATCTCTATTTTTATTTTTAAATATATTTATTATTTGGTCATATGCTTCTATTTGTTGTTGACCTGTTATAATATTAAACTCTTCTAATTTATTTATAAAAAAATATTGATATTCATTTTTTATTAATGTAGTTAGATTAATTTTACCATTAAAGAAAGTATTATCTAAATTTGATGATAACACAACATTATCATTCAATTTTGTATTAAACCTTTTTATTGAATAATAAAAATTAATTATTTTTTGTATTTCTGATTTATAATTTATAAAGTTATCATAATTGTAATTATTTGAAATAAATTTTTTACAAACAATAAACTTTGTATTTGATAAAATATTTACAGTATTTGGTTTAATAATATATACTTTTTCATAAAAATTACATAACATATATAAAATATCTATTATTGGTTTATTTATAATATCTAATATCTTTATAATAGCAATTCCATTACTTTTTTGATAAGTTAATATATTTTGTATTATTTCCAACATATTGATAGTATATTCATTAATATCATTATTATGTATGATTGTATTATAAAATAAATAATCAAATCCATTTTCTTTTAATACAGCTGTTTTGTGAGTTTCTAATGAATCTTGGATTTCTTTATAACTATTTATTTCTTGGAAATCATTAAAACATAAGTTATTATCATTATTTTCTTCTCTTAAAATATTTAAAAAATCAATACTAGAATTATTGGAATAACCTATATGAAGACTATTAATATTTTGTGATTCATAAAAAGTAAATAAATTTAACAAATTATTTATTTCTAATAGGTTATAAAATATAATATCTTCCATTTTTAATTTGCTCACAGAATATTTTGAATTAGGAACTTTTGAAAAAATATATTCATATGGGTTTATCATCTTAATAATATTATCTATCAAACAATTATTTTCATTACATAATTTATTTAATTGATTTTTTACATCATTCAAATATTTTACATAAGTATATGAAACTATTGGTTTGATATCTTTTAATTCAATACTCGGTGAAAAAAATATTGAATTGTTAATTTTTGGTAATATATAATAACTCATTTATTTGTAATTATCAATTTATAATTAATTATTATATATTTTTAAAATTTTATATTTAAACCATTTATTTTTTATTTTTATTTTGTTTATTATTTATTTTTAATCATCATCATCATCTTCTTCAATAATAATTTTTTTTGCTGTTTTTGTTGCTGTTTTTGTTGCTGTTTTTGTTGCTTTTGTTTTTTCTGTTTTTGGTTTAGTTGTTTTGTTTGTTTTTGTTTTCTTCACAGTTATTGGTTCTTCTGTTTCTAATTGATTAGTTTCTTCTTTTAATGTTTCACTAATCATCTTTTCTGTTTTTTCTTCAGGTTCATCACTACTTAAAACTAAAGTTTTCTTTAAACTAACTGCTTTTGGTTTTGTTTCCTTAATAGCACTCTTGGCTATTTTAACTGCCTTCTTTGTTTCTTTCTTATCTAGTATTATTTGTTCTTCAGTCTCATCAATGTTTTCTAATTCTACCTTTTCAGCATTTACACTTCTTATTTTTTTATATACAAAATATCTATTTAAAAATGATATCTTCTTTTCATATTCAGTCATATTTGGTGCCTGGTTATATTCATTTATTTTTCGTTTATCTCTCTTTATTTGGTCCATCATATGTGTAAATAATTCACTAAATAATCCTGACCCTTCTGGTAATCCCATTTTCTTTGCTTCATCACGGTCTATTAAAGTAAACCCATAATCTTCCATGAGACGATTGAAATAATCATAATTTACTAAATATTCTGGTATCATTTGATTAATAGAATCTTGATAAACACTTATTTGATAATTTAAACTTGTAGAATCATCATTAAATACTTTCTTATCATAGTCTTTTCTAATTTCCCATATTTTAATACCATCTTCAACAATCTCAATACTTTCTCCAGGATTAACATTTTTCAACATATCAAATACTAACTTTCCATCATAACTAGTTCCAATAAAATATCCATTCAAAGCTGTACATTCTGCTACATTTCTAATAAAATTTTGCATAGTTGTTAATGTTTCCGCAAAATAATGTAAAGCAAATTGCACTGATGAAACATTAAATCCTTCAATACCTTTTCCATATTGTCTAACTACACCAGCCCCTAAACTTGCTTCATCACGAACACCTTCTCCAAATATAGCTTTTGTTATTTGTTTTGCTTTCTCATCTAACATCGCTTGTCCAGACTTAACATTATAAGCACAATTACCATTCACAAATAAAGCATAAGGCATGTTTTTAAATTCTCTTCTCTTATTTAAATAACGACTACACGCACCATCTAACCTATTTTCTAAATTATCTTTAAATTTATCAATACCAAATACAAATGATAGATTTGCTTTTATCCAACGAGGTAAATCTCCTGCTTTACCACAACCAAAATCAATTAACTTATCACCTTTTTTACAAACATGTGTAATTAATAAGTCCTTTACATAAAGACGATGAAAATCTCTCATTGCTAATGTTTTCTTCTCACTATTATTAGCATCTCTATTATAATAAATATCTTCATCTAATATTGTATCTGGAATTCCTGCTCCAGTTCTAATCATATATTCAGTAATTTCATTATGAATTGATTTCCAATTACTATTAGCCACATTATAAGCATTACCATAATTTGGATTACCAATTCCCATTAATCCTTTTTTAAGTTCTGATGTTTTATCATATCTTACTCTGATTGGAATCCATCTCCATTGTTGTTCTTTTGTAATATCATATCTAAATTCTACTATAGTATTATCTTCAAATACTTCATTTGTTTCTTCAGTAACCATTTGTAAACTACCTAAAGGGTCAGGTTTTAAAACAATTTTACAAATACCTGCGTGTGGGTCATATGGAGATGTTGGATAAAACTGAACTGGTAATCTTTTTGATTTTTTTCTATCACCTTTTGTTTCATACTCATCTATACAAGGATTAGAACCCTTCTTTTTTATATCTTTTTCTTCATATTCAGGTAATCTATCTTCAATAATATCTAGACAAGGATTAATAAACATATCTTTTTTTTCGTCAAACGATACTTTTAAAATCAGTGTTTTATATTGAGTAAATGATGCTACCGCATTAGTATCAATACCATTCTCAAATAAAGGTGTTACCATATCAAGTCCATTATTTCCTTTTTTTGTTGTAACTAAGAAATCAATTGTATTATATTTTGATGGTTTCCATTTAAATGAATGTTCCCAAGTTATTTTTCTTAATGGACCGGCGTGTCCTTCTTGATTACACCCAACCCCAAATGATATTGGTGTAAAAATTAAACCATCAGTTTCATATTCATAAGACATTCCATCTTCTACTTCTTTTAAAATATGATTACAAGCAGCAAATATTGTATTATCTGAACTTTTTGGAAGGAATTTTTTATATCCAATTCTAACAGGAGACATCTCATCACCAAGAGCAGATTGTGGATTTAAATTTTTTATAAAACTTTTTAATAAATTATATCTATATCTTTTCTTTTTATCTTCTTCATTCAAACTTAATGTTAAAAATGGATATGGTCTACAATCTTGACTATTCACAAAATAAATATCAAACGCCATGAATAAATTAATATAATCACCATACTTATTATGTAAAATTAATTCACCATCAATAATGGAATTTTTCAAATCTTTTTCTTCTGTTTTTGCTCCAGTATACATAACATTCATATTCATATCTATAAAATATATTTGTCCGTATGGGTCAACAAACATAAGAACTCTTTGTCCATCAGCTTTTTCAGTAACAACATAATTGCTTCTAATATTTTTGGATTTGTCTAATGTATTTTCATTAATAGGCATAATATTTTCTTTTTGAAGAGTTACAGAACTTGGACCAATAAAATCAGAATTATTTATTTTTTTATCTGGATTTAATTTATCACCGTGAATAACTCTCAAATAATCATACAAGATTTTTGTTAAATTTTTATATGGTAATGGATAATTTGTTCCTTGTAACCCACCTAAAATAAATGTAACATTTTCTTTTATAGTAAAATCCAAATACTCAATAACTTTTTCTCGGTCATTTATATTAATATTATTTGAATATATTCTTCTCCAAAATTCGTCATTTTTTAATTCTACTTCTATATCATAAGTTTCAGGATTTGTGAATACACCAGAATCTTCTGTTTTTAATGTTTTAATTGGTCTTCCATCTTTTTTTGTTGATGTTTTTACGATACTCATATCAATAACAACAGCATACGTTGGATGATAGAATGAAACGCGATTGATATATCTAAATGTTTTTTTCATTGTAGACCATTCATCAATTAAAGGTTGTATACTTCTATTAGAAGCACCGTATTTTAATTCTTTTTCACCACTTAAAGTTACTCTGAAGTTAAGATCATCAAAATCAGCATTAGGTACTTTTAATCTTTCTGGTTGCATCCCTTTTTCTTTAGTTATTTCTATCATTGAATTCGTTTTTTTTAGAAATGAAACAGCAGTTGGGTTCATTTTAATAATCTCTTTAATATCGTTGCTTTTACAATATTCTTGAATAATATTTAACCCACTAATTTCTGTTCTAATATTTGAATCTTGATATCTTCCAGTGTTTTTATCTAAATATTCATTATATATTCTTAACATATATGTTCCGGCATCATTATAAGTTTGAAATCCAATTGATTTTAATTTTCTAACAACATTATCATAATCTATTTTAGTTAATTGTCTAATACCTTTTGTTCCAAATTTAACTTCTAATTCTAAGTTAGATGAAGATTTATTATTATATTCAAAAAACGCATTATAAATATTGTTTAATGCTTTTCTAGAAGGAGTCTCATTTGTTTTATTGTCCTTATTCATAGAACTTTGTAATTTCTTACTACTGTTAGAATTATTTTTAATAATATTTGTAGACATTTAAATATATATATAAATAATACATATTTTTAAATTATAATTCAATTTTAATTTAAATTAAAAATATTGAACGATTGACTCATACATTTCTTTCTTGGTTTTCTTTTTATTAGTTAATGGATTCATTATATCAATTCCTAATTTATTACATAAATCAACTAATTCATCCAATTTATACGCACTAAAAGTTTTTACTGGCTTATCAATATTTTCAAGGTGATAATACTTCTCTCTATAATAAGTTATCTTTTCATTAGAAATATTTATTTCACAACCATAATTATCACTAGAACCATCTATTTTTGATAAAACACAAATTTTATCTTTATTTTCTGAATCCTTGTTAAATTCATCATCTTCCTCTGTTAATATTTTTTCATAAAATGTTTTTTTATTGATATACATAACATTTAATCCTTCAAAAACACATAAATACAGAAAAGATTTTAAGTCTATTTTATCTTCGTTAAGTAAATAATTCTCAACATAATTTTGTGTTGCTATTTTATGTGGTTTTAATTGATTTTTTTTAAGTCTCATTTTTTGTATGTATTCTATTTTAATTTTTTTATCATGTACTACATTAATTTCTCCCAATTGATTATAATTTTCTATTCCATTTTTAAAAATATAAAAACACCAAAATAATTTATCTGGTTGTGTTGGAACAAATGTGTAATGACTTGTGATTGGTTTTGAATTCACAATTTTATTAGAATTATTTTTAATATTTGTATTAAATTTATTGTTAGTAATGTTTTTATCTTTCTTCAAAATATTATTACTAATTGGTTTTGATGTTGTTGTTGATGTATTATTAATATTATTAGGTGAGCTATTAATTGTTGGACAGGTTGGTACATTTTCATTTTCTATTTTCATCTTCATTGAATTTACTAATTTTCTATTATTTAACATGTATTCTTGTAAATCAGTATATATTTGATTATACTGACGATTATAAACAATATGTTTATTATCTTCGCGCATGTAATTAATACTGTAATTTTGATTTTTGAACATTTTTTTCCTTCTTTGTATTATTACAAGAGATTTCTTTATTATCTTTTGTAAAATATTTATTTTTATAATTTTCTTTTATTTTTTCTACCTGATTTAATGTATTTTCTTGTACTGTTACATAATTAATAAATTTTTTTATTTCTTCAATAATAGAATGGTCTAATCCTGATAAATTAATATGAATACCATATTTATTTTCATTAATAATACAATTTTTATTATTTAATATTTTTAATACTTCTACTTGATTTCCTTTAGACATTTGTTCAATAGAATCTCTTATTGAATTTAATTCTTCTAATGAATAATCGTTGTATATTATTTCATTTGGTTTAATTTCTTCTTGCTCACATTCATTTTTCAAAGTTTCTTGTTCTTCTTTTAATACATCAGACATTTTAAATATAATAAACTATATTGTTAAATTCTTTTTAAATATTAATAACGACAAATATTTAAAAAAATAAATTAATTAATATTAATAATTCACATTTATGGAAGATTATATTGAGAGAAAAATGTCTATATTAACCCAAAATACAGTGTTTACCGAAAAAAAGGAACTAACAAACACGATTTTAAAATCAAATATTTTTTATGATACAAAAAAGGATGTTTATAATATTTATATTGTAAATAATAATGGTGAAACTATTGAATTGTTATTAAATAATAAATCAAATACAATCACAAAGGTAATTACTAATATTTCTAACAATAAAACTAACATTAATACTTATGTTGATATAAATTCTAATCTTCTTCGATAACCAACGTTGATTTTTGTTTAATAGCCGTTTTTTTATAATAGTCTGTTTTGGGTTTTACTATTTTTGCTATTATTGAAACATATGTATCATTTAATTCAAATCTTTGTCCAATAACACTCGCAGTAAATTTTTCTCCTTCCTTTATTTCTGAAAAATAGTCATTTTTATAATTATGGTCTCTAGCAATATAAACTACTATTGGTGATGGTTTTTCTGTAGCACTTTCCGCACGAATACCGCCCAAACCAATATCTTTAGCTACACACGATATCAACATCCCTTCTACTGGAAAACATATCTCACATTCAAATACTACATTAAAAACTACCGTATCTCCTTTTAATAAACCACTAGAATGTGTAATAACTTTTATTGAGTCTTTCTTTACATAACCCTCTACAATACATTTACCTTCATATAATTGTTTAATATTTTTCTCAATAACAGTTAATATATTTTTTCCTACAGATACTATTGGTAATGTTAAAGTTCTGTTTATAGAACTTCTAGTATAAATTCCTGTTGGTTTAAATGCTGTCTTCTTTTTTGATTTTGTTACAATAGCTGTTGTTTTTGGGATTTCTTGTTCTTGTTCAACAATTTGTGTTTGTGGTTGTTGAATATTTAATTCTTCTTCAGAATCATCTAATGTTTCATCTTCTTCTTGAAGAGTTCTTGGAATAATTGTTTGTTCTTCTGGAGGAGGAGTATATGATGGAGTTCTTGGAATATTAATATTTTCAGACATATTGTTTAATATATATATAAAGAATATTCTTTATATATTTATTTTCAATTTTTTTATAAATTATAAATATTTTATTTTATACTATACAATATTTATAATTAGAATCCATAACTCTTTGCTGTTTCTGTATCTAAGAAATATATTTTATCGTCTTTTTCAATATTATTATAATATCTCAAAATAAATTCTTGTGTGCAACATAATTCTTCTTGAACAACCGATTTTGTATTCTCTTTTGTGTATTTATTCTCTCCAAATATCTTATTGAGTAATTCGATTGTATCCTTTTTACCAGCATTATCACAACGCGCACCAGTATGTCTTTTTTCTAACATATTTTTAACTTTAAATACCATAAATTTACCTGTTTTAACTTCATAATCAACAAAACCAATCAAATTATTTAAATTATCTGGTTTTTCTCTACTATTTAATATTTCATTTATACTTAACGCATCTTCTGGTTCTGCCTTTTCCCATAAATTCGTTTTTTGATTTAATATTAATATTTCTCTCTTTGAAACAGTATTAAAAGGTATTGCTGTTAAATTTTTATTTTTAATTATCTTTGAATCTAAATAATCTAACGCATATTCTTCTAAACTTTTATCTGTAATTGTATTTAATGAATATAAGTAATTTAATAATTCTACTTTTTCGTGATAAACTAACATATCAACAATATGTCTTACTAAAAATATTAATAAATCTTCTATAGGTATTTTTTCTTCAGTTGCTAACTTTCTAATTACCAACCCACAATATTTATACCATACATTTTCATCTTTATCACCACGCGGAACACTTTTTTCTTTCGTATATTTTCTAGCTAAATTAAATTTTATATTCATTTCTTCAAATACTTTTAATCCTTTCTCTATTTCTTTTACTTGTCTAGCACTTAAATTTTTTGTTTCTGTTGTTGTAGTTGTTACTTTACTTTTCTTTGAAATAATTTCCTCTTCTCCTTCACTCCCTTCTTCCTCTACAACCGTTTTTTTCTTTGTAGTTTTCTTTATAGTTTCTTCTTCTTCATCACTATCTTCTAAAATAAATTTTTTTGTTGGTTCCAATTCTAAATCTTCTGATGCCTTTTTCAAACTATCTTTTATCTCAATATTAATCATACTTCTTTTATAATCAATTGGAACAGAACGGTCAAATATAGATATATTTTTATTATCCAACTCAACTGGTTGAAACAAATAATAATCTCCTATATTTACCAATCTACCTGTGCGCCCATATTTATCTAACAAATACTCATTCTTATCATCTATTAATTGTGTTAATGCCGCATATATTTGAACTAATGGATAATTCTTCACCGTTGTTAATTGTTTTATTAAATTATCTTTCTTAAAAAAGAACTTACCATTTTCTGGATCACTAAAAAGATTACGAATTTTCTGTATTATTTTATCCGCGTTCATCATAATAAATGTTTCGTTATATGTGTTATTATCTATATCTTTATCAGTTATCTCTACATCTCCTCTACATTTATATTCACACGTTTCCATATAATCGCATGCTTGAGAAAAAGGCGCATCTCCAATTTTAAAATCATCTATTACTTGCCCAGTTGATAATATTTGTTTAACGGATTCATGTTTCTCTTTTAAATACTTTTCAAAATTCTTTTGTGTAAAATTTGTTTGTTGATAATTCAATATACAATCAACTGAATTTTCTTTTAATAATCTTGTTACTCTACCAATTTGTTTTGCTTTTTGTTCAGCACATCTATAAACATATAAGTCTGCCGCTTCTTCTTTTTTATCTTGTAATATGGTTGCGTGCATAAATATTTCTACATTTCTCTCTTCAAAGGGTAAATCTTTATGACTAAAATTTCTTACTGCACGACCTTCAATTTGCGAGATTCTATTCATGTTATACCACGGATCTAAAATATGAACTTGTCTAATAAACTTTAAATCTATACCTTCAGAACCAGCTTGAGAAATTAAAACAACCTTTACTTTATAACCATTTTTATTATCACTATCTGTTAATCCTTTAACTTCAAAATTATTATCTGGTGAAATAGATGGGTCACCTGTAATCATAGAATATCTTGCTGGAATAAAATCCTTTGTTCCTTTCTCTCTTGGTAACATTGTTCTAACATCTAAAGGTTCTGTTGGTTGATTCTTAAATAAATTTTTTGTATTATTTCCATATCTCGTTAATCCTAACTCTTCTAATGCTAAAGCTAATGGAACTAACCCACTATCAATATATCTTGAATAAACAAGTATAACTCCTTTTGATTTTTTGATTAATTCTACAATATATTTTATCTTACTGCTATATTTACCGATGTTATCTGGAGAGAACATTCTTAAATGTTCATATTCTGGCTTATATTCAAATGAACTTTTTTGAGGTGGACTTGTCGACTCCACAAAACTCATAATTCTTCTTAACCCTTTTTTACCAATCAATTTATGTGGGTCTATTTCATTAGTATATGAATTTGAATTTGAAGATGCAGATAAAGATGAACGTTTTGTTGAATCATCACCTCCCTTGAAAGATGTAGCATCTTGTTCAGCAATAGCTTTTATATTTTTTTTAAGTTCGTTTAATCTTTGTTTATATTTCAGATTTTCATCTTGTAATATTTTTATCTTTTCTTCACAAATATTTTTTTCATTTTCTATTTTACTAGCACAAACTACATTAGAATCTAATGCAGATTTTTGTCTAGATTGTTCTAGTAATGATTTTGGTTTTTCTGGTTCAGTAAAAGTTAAGGTTTTTTGTCTACTTTGTTTTTGTAAAGTTTCTCTTAATTTTTCTGGGATTTTTTCATCTAAACGTTCAACTACTTTTTCTAAACGTTCAACCACAGGTAATAAATCAATTACTTTTTCTCTCGACGAGGTCTTTAAAGACTCTTGAATATCTAATAAAGTTTTCTCGGAAGGTATATCTTTTGAGGATTTTTGCGTATCTATATCCAATAAAGTTTTCTCAGAAGGTATATCTTTTGAGGATTTTTGTGTATCTACATCCAATAAAGTTTTCTCAGAATGTATATCTTTTGAGGATTTTTGTGTATCTACATCCAATAAAGTTTTCTCGGAAGGTATATCTTTTGAGGATTCTTGAACATCTAATAAAGTTTTATTTGATTCAGATTCTTCTCTCAAAGATTGTGCTAATGATACTAAATCTTTTGTTATAGATTTTAATTGTTCAATATTTCTCTCAACTTCAATACTAGCAGTATCATCTTTTTCTCCTTCTTCTTCTTCATCTAAAATTATATCTGGTTTAACTTCAACAATATCAAATTCATTTTTATTTTCACCATATTTATACTCTGATTTTGATTCTGATTTTAATCCTGATTCTGATTCTTGTTTACCTAATTCAAATGCTTTAGTTGATTCGTCTTTATATAATTTTTCTTCTTCTAACACAGACTCTTGTTTTTCTTCATCATCATACATTCTTTCTTCTTGTGCTTCTTCAACTTCTGATTCATAATCTACATTTGATTTTTTTGAAGCAATTTCTTCTTCAATTACTTCTGGAATTTTTCTCTCTTCTATTACTTCTATTTCCTCAATTGGTTCAACATATTCTTCAACAAAGTCTTCTAATCCCTTATATGGATATACTATAATTAAAGATTCTAATGGAGGTTCTAAAAGTGTATAACCAAATGCTTCCATATTATCGAATGAAGGCATAACTCTAACAACACCTTTTTTAGTTGTGATTTGAATCTTTTTTCTTCTTAAACTATCAATAATATATCTATAACCGAGAGATTGATAACTACCTATTTTTGTTAAAAACACATCTAATATTTTTAAACTCTGTGTATCTTCTATTGGTTTACCATTCATTTGATAAATTGGATAAGATATATCCCTTCCAAAACTATGTGATGGAGAGAAAAGTTTTGGATATGCCTTGTATGGAAATGTAAATGGGTTTTCACCTCTAACAAACGACACATAACCAGTAGCTTTTCTTATTAATAAATCTTCACCACCTTTTTGAAACTCCCCATTTTTTTTGAATACTTGTTTTACTTCTATTTTTGCTCTCTTATCACTTGCGTTCATCAGATTTAATAGATATACAATTTCTTTGTAACTATTATACATCGGGGTCGCAGATAATAAAAGAAGTCTCAAATTATCAACAGAGTCCACTAGTCTTGATAAATAAATAGCTACCTTTTTATTTTCATTATCATCTGTAATTCTTATATTATGAACTTCATCTATTACAATTAACCTGTTATTAAATTCCTTATTTAAATTTTCTCTAATTCTCTCACTCATTTCATCAACAATAAATTTTGTTTTTTTTTCACTCCTAGTAGTTCTACTTAGTTCTGGATTATCTCTAATACCTCCTTCTATTTTTTTAATATAATTCGCAAAACTATCATAACCTAAAAACATATATGAATTATTTATTAGTGATTTCACTTGACTAATAATTTTCTGTTTACTTAACCCTTTCATATTCATAGGATTTATCTCTTTCAAAAATTTGCTTCCAGCACCTTTAATAGTCCATACACCATCTATCAATTCTAATTTTCTATCATCAAACAATTGTGTTCTAAAATTATCTTGAACATTCGGAGATGCTACAATAATTATACGTTTTGATATACCTAAAGTTTTTAAATATTCACGCATTTCCTCACAAATTCCTATTGAACTGTAAGTATTATGTGTAACACTAAAATCTCCCATAACATATCGACAATTTCCATCTAATGTAAAACCGTAATAATCATCTTCTCTTAAATATTCAACATTAATCCCATATACTAGTGCGTCTTTTATTTGTTTTCTTGGATATGATTTTTTTCTAGGTATTAATGTTGGAATGTCTTCTATTCCTAAACCATTAATACAAATCCTCCAAGCAAAACCATTTTTTTTTATATTTTCATATGTCCAAGATGTTTTTTTTAATGATTTATAACAAGAAAAACCTAAACTTCTTGCTAAATATATAACATCATCAATTAATTGTTCATTTTTGTTAGTAAATTCAAAACCACTTTTTGTTTTATCTAAATAACCATCACTATCAATTAATCCTGCTAGTAATTTTAATCTATTTTCTCTTGAATTACATTTATAAATTTGAGGTATATGTTTATTATTAATCAATTTCAAATCTTTAAGAGTTGTTAAAAAAATATTACCACCATATTTTCCATTACCTGTTATTCTATAATCATATTTATCTAAGTAATTTAAAGTAAGTTTATAGTCTTTTAGTTTTATGTTTAAATAATGTAATACAGTAGAATCTTGACTTGTTATTTTTGAATCATTGCTTGAACCATCTCCTAACCAATATCCTAGTACATATGGGTCAAAAGGTAACACCTGTTCATTAAAATTAATAGGAACTTTATAACCTTTTAAAAAACCTTTCTTTTTATTTGATAATTTCAAATAATCGTTTACACTAATTTCAATAATGTTATTATTAGTTTTGTTGTTATTTTTTATTTCACTAAAAAAATCTTCTGCTTCTTTTTTTATTTTTTCTTGATTTTCTAATTTTTTACTAAATGTAAATGTTTTTGATTTAAAAACATTATTTTCAATCCATTGAATATTATAATTAGTATTACTATTGTTATTATTTACAGTAATATTTGGGAATCCAGATGCTTTTAAACACAATATATGTTCTGAATTAACAGTATACTTATCACCTTTAATAGATTTTATATCATACATTTTATCTCTTCCTTTTGCTAAAGATATAACTCTTCTTGGAGTAGAATCATCTCCCATTAAAAAATCATTAACATTTATGTCTTCAACATTTTTTATTGTTCCATCATATAACATAATTTGAGTTCCTTTTAAATGACATTTGCCTGACCCTAAACCATGATATAATAATAAACTATTGTAAGGAGTTTGAAACGACATAAAATTTCTAACAAATGCTTGTTGTGGAGCTAATTCAAAATCAGCTTTACTTAAAATATCAGCCTTTTCTTCAACTGTTAAATCGTCATCTAATTCTCCATTATATTTTGTATCATTAAATTCCTTTTTCTTAGCTATTTTAACATTAAAATTTGGATCATTCAAGTTTGGATATAAAAAAGTATCTTCTGATTCATTTCTTTTTAAATAATTATGTTCCATTAATTCCTTTTTCAACAAAAATTTATTATATTCCTTACTATTTGGGTCATCTGTTTTTAAATTATCAAAATCTATTTTAAGTTGTTCGGTTGAATTCTCAAGACTTTGTGTTTCATCATTTGTTGATGAATAATCTGAATTACTAGAACTTGAACTAGAACTAGAACTAGAACTTGAACTTGAACTAGAACTTGATGATGAAGGGGTTTCAGTATCTGATTCAACAATAATAGTCTTTTTTGGTATTATTATTTCAGAAGATTCAGATTCAGATTCAGATTCTTGTTCTGGATTTTCACTCATAATATTAGTATTTGAACTTTTAAATGGATTAAATTCGATTCCTTCTTCCATACCTGTTTTTGTATTTATATTTGTTTCAGAACCTAATTCAACCCCAATTTGTTCACTTTCTGGAGAACTACTTTCTTCTAATACTATTGTAGGTTTATTTGTGTTTGTTTTTCCCTTTATACTACTTTTCATACTTTATTTACTTAACTTATATATTATGAATATAATCTATATTCTTGTAATACTTTATTTATATTAATTATTAATTGTTTTTTTTCTAAATTATAAGGTCTTATAGATTTTAAACATTCATCTAATGTTTTCCACTCCAATTTGCTCACTTCTGTTTTTTGATAATGAGTTAAATTATTATCTTCTTCACACTCATCTTCTAAATATGCTAGAAAATATTTATGCTTATATGATTTATGATTAGAACCAATAAATATCTCTTCAAAAGGTAATACATTTTCTATTACTTGTATATTTTTTTGAGATATTCCTGTTTCTTCTTCAAATTCTCTCAAAGCACATGTTAAATCTTTTTCTAAATGGTTACGTCTACCTTTTGGAAATTCCCATTCAGTTTCTTCCCAAGAAGTAGAACTATTTGTTATAATATTTTCCAGTGTAATTAATTTATCACCAATTTGTATTCCATTTTTTAAAATCTCAAATTTTTTTCCAGATGTGATTTCTTCTGTTTTGAATTGATTATTTACAGGTTCACCCCACATATCTTTCCATAAATATTCAAATGTATTTTCCAATATCATCTTTTTTTCTATAACAGACATTTCATCTACACTGACTTCTATTTGTTCAATATTAGTCAATGAATATTTACCTCTTATAAAATCTATATAACCAAAACTATTACGTCTTCTTATCATCAAATATTTTATCCCTTCATTCGTTTTTTTAAAAACTATTATACCATAGCTAGTTATAGGTAATTTACATTGATGAAATGAATGACCATGTTTACCACAATTATTACACAAATTATTATTTTTAAGCATTATTAATTTAGTTTAATATTAATTTTATATAAATCTATCCTATATGTTTAGATGAATATCTTTTTATATTGATTTAAATTAATAATGACTAAATTAGATTCAACTGTTTGGGGTAAACATTATTGGTTTTTTTTACATACAATAGCAATGAGTTATCCACATAAAGCTAATGATGTTATTAAAAAGAAATATTACGAATTAATCCAAAATATGCAATTTTTCATACCAGATGAGAGAATGGGAAACGAATTTAGTAAATTAATTATTCAATACCCCGTTACACCATATCTAGATACTCGTGAAGCATTTATTCGTTGGGTTCATTTTATTCATAATAAAATAAATGAACGTCTAGAAAAACCAAAAATAACATTAGAACAATTTTATAGAGATTATTATGAATTATATAAACCAAATGATGTAAAATTAAGAGAATATTATAGATTAAAAACCAAAATAATATATGGTATTGGTTTAATTGGATTAGGAGGAATAATTTATTATTTTTATGATAGATAATTATATTTTATGTGTATTATATATAGGATAAAATATAATTAATGAATAGAAATGTTACAAAAACTAATAAAAAAAGAACAAGTAACACAGGTGGAAAAGTAGTAGCGTCAGGTGGTTATGGATGTGTTTTTAACCCTTCTTTAAAGTGTATTGATAAATCAAATAGACAAGACAATTATGTTTCAAAACTGATGTTAAAAAGAGATGCTAAATCTGAATATGATGATGTAACAAAATTTAAAAACGATTTAGATAAAATACCAAATTATGAAAATTATTTTTTATTAAATGGGTTTTCTCTCTGTGAACCAGATAAACTAACTGATGCGGACTTGATTGATTTTGATAAAAAATGTAAAACTCTAGTAAGAAGTGACATAACAAAAACAAATATAAATAAAAAGTTGAATGAGCTTGTTTCTCTCAATATGCCGAATGGAGGAGTTGATTTGGGAGATTATATTGAACAGAACGGGCATTCAACTTATAAAGAAATGATTAGAATAAATAATAGTTTAATTGATTTATTAGTGAATGGTATTATTCCAATGAATAAAATGGGTATTTATCATCAAGATGTTAAAGAATCTAATATACTTATAGATATTAATAATGATAAAATGTATGCTCGTTTAATAGATTGGGGAATAGGAACTAAGTATGATGGAAGCAATAAATTTCCCAGACATTCTGAAAATAGACCATTTCAATATAATATTCCATTCTCTTGTATCCTATTTAATGATAAATTTGATTCTTTATATAAAAGTTTTTTGAGAGAAAATCCTGAACCAGAAGATTATTCTATACGAACATTTGTTATTGATTATATATTTTTTTGGAACACTGAAAGAGGTATTGGACATATGGGGGTTATTGAGAATATTTTTGGGAAACTTTTCTCTATGGACCTCACTAATATGACAACAGAAGAGAGAGCAATGGTAATTGAATTAGAATACGCATATAATTCTATTATTGAGTATTTGACTGCTATATTAATAAAATATACTAAAAATGGGGAATTTGATAAAATGAAATATTTTAAAGAAGTTTATATAAAAATTATTGATGTATGGGGATTAATTGTTAGTTATGAACCTATATTAACAAAATTATTTTCAAATTATATTAATTTAAATCAAAATGAAATGAAACTATATAACAAAATAAAATATATATTTATGAAATATTTATATGAACCGCGTTTAGAACCTATTAACATTGATAAATTAGTAAGTAATTTAAAAAGTTTGAACCCATTATTTGAAAAGGCTGATAAAAATACAAGTACAACGCAAGTTATTAAATTATTACCAGAATCATCATCATCTTCATTATCGCAAATAATTAATATACAACCATTAACAAGTAGTAAAAATAAAAATAAAACATCAACCCGAAAAAGTAGTAGTTCAAAAACTAGTAAAAAAAATAAATCAAGAAAATCTTCATTAACAACATTAGGGTTAAATATCAAAACACCAACAAAAAAATCAAATAAAGACATAATAAAAACGATTAGTACTTATTTAGATGAAAACGAAGAAGAGAGAACTGCTGATATTCAATAATTTATTAAATAATATTATTAATCTAATTATATTATTTATCCAATTATATTATTTATCCAATCATATTATATATAATAAATACAATATGAAATTAGAATTAATAGTGTTTGGAATAACTGGCCTTTTAATGTATAATGCTTATCACGATGGAAAATATTTAAAACAATTAATGTCCTATAAGAAATATTATACAATGGCTTTTTTTGGTATTCTTGGTTTGGGTGTTTATTTAATGATAAGAAGAAATCCAACACAATGTAAATCAATGTTATTACATGCGAATAATATGATAAAATACATGCCTATTAATAAATCATCAGTAGATATGTTATCACCTATTTTAGATTTAACAACAGGGGGAGGTTCAAATAGTTTTATGGAAAATTATGAAAATATGCCTTTAAATCCAGCAAACACACCACAACATAGTATTCAACGAATGATGAATTCTGGTAAAACAGGAACAAAACGTTCTGTAAGTGAAACAAAGAAGAAATTTGTAGCATCTCAGCAAAATTGGAAATGTGGTGATTGTGACGAACAATTAAGTGCTTGGTTTGAAGTTGATCATAAAATAAGATTAGAATATGGTGGAAGTAATGAAGTATCTAATTTAGTAGCATTATGTAGAGAGTGTCACGGAAAGAAAACAGCAATGGAAAATATGTAAAAATAAACAAAAATAAAAATAACAACAATCTGAATAAAAACAAAATATTTGTATTATTATAATATATAACAAAATTAAATGAATAATACAAATAATATAAATAATGATAATAATATAAAAAAAATGGGAAAAACTGAAAGAATCATGACTACCTTTAATAAACAAGCCGGATTTTTATTAGAACAACGAAATAGATATATTTATATGTTAGCTGTTTTTGTATTATTATTAATAGTTATTTTAAGTGACCCAGCTAGATTTATTGGTAAATATGTAGGAGAAACAATTGTTATAAGTATAGTTTTTGCTATGATTTTAATCATTTTTTTAAGATATTATTCATACACATTTAGTAATCAAGATGAATTAAATGTTGCTAGTGGTCGTCAAGCAGAACCTAAACAAATTTTTTGGCGTTTATTAGCGGTTATTGGTGGTTTAGGTATATCAGCTCTTTTTATTTTTTTAATTGTAGAAAAAATTGGTGTCATATCATCTAAGAATAGCATTATTTCATTAATAATAAATATCTTAATAATAATTGCTATTTTATCTTTATTTTATCGTGTAGTAGATGCTGGTGGTTATTTTAGTAATATGCCTATTGTTAGATTAATAGTAAATACATTGTTGTATATTCCTTGTCTATTTACAGGTTTGATTGATTTAATAAGTATGGTTCCATCTGGTGAAACTATTAAGAAAACAGCTACACCAACCAAATTTGTATTTGCTACAAAAGAATCATTGATAACCCTTTTATTAATTATAGCATTGGCTTTATTATATTATTTTTTACCTTGGTTCATAAATAGAGGTATTATACAAGGTGGAGATGTTGTTCAAGATGAGCCTGTTGATATAGATTCAAAACATGACTTAGCATCTTATGAAGAATTGAATGGTAAGAGAGAAGATGATACAGAAAATAATTTTGATTACCAATATGCGTTATCTTTTTGGGTTTATTTAGATGCTAGACCACCAAGCACTAATCCAGCTTATACTAAATATGCAACAATTTTAGATTATGGAAACAAACCACGTGTTATGTATAATGGTCAAACAAATACAATGATGATAGTTGTTAAAGAAAAAGAGAAAAATATACGTCCAGAAACTTTGAAGAATTCAATGTATGAGTTTGATGATGAAGGTAATAGAATTATTTATAAGAAAGAAAATGTGTTATTACAAAAATGGAATAATATTGTTTTGAATTATTCTGCTGGAACTTTAGATGTATTTTATAACGGAGAATTAGTTAAAAGCACACAAAATGTTGTACCTTATATGACTTATGATACATTAAGTATTGGTCAAGATAATGGAATAAAAGGTGGAGTATGTAATGTAGTATATTATAAACATCCACTTAACATAAATCAAATAGATGATTTATATAATAAGCTGAAGGATAAAACACCACCTTCTTTATATAATTCAAAAAAACCAATATTAGTTCAAATGAATTAGAATTAATAATCTAATTAAGAGAGAAAAATTTTAAAAATTTCTAAATGTATAATATATATTACAAATGAGTGTAGGAGGTATTTTATTAGCAATATTCGTTATTATGTTATTATATTTAATTATAGGATATTTGGTTAAAGATGCTACTAAATTAACTGATGTTCAAAGTGGTAAAACTGCTACTAAAATAGAAGCTGATTCTTTAGCTACAAGTTCTGAAAGTGGAAACGCAAGTAATTTTACATATTCAGTTTGGTTTTATGTAGATGATTGGAACTATAGATATGGTGAACCTAAAGTTATTTTTGGTAGAATGGGTTCTCCAAGTGTTGGTGGTACTGGTTCAGTTGATGGAGTTAGTGGTTTAGACCCATGTCCTGCTGTTGTTTTAGGTGCTGTTGAAAATAATGTTGTTATTTCATTGGGTTGCTATCCTGGTGCTAATGAAGTTCCATCAAATCCATTAGGAAAAACAATTGTTCACAATTGTAAAATAACAAATGTTCCAATCCAAAAATGGGTTAATCTTTTAATTAGTGTTTATGGTAGAACTCTTGATGTTTATTTAGATGGTAAATTAGTTAAAACATGTTTACTTCCTGGTGTAGCAAAAGTTAACCAAGAAGCTCCTGTATTTTTAACTCCAAGAGGTGGATTCGCTGGTTGGACATCTAAGTTACAATATTGGCCAAATTCCACAGACCCACAAGAAGCATGGAATATTTATGCTAAGGGTTACGGTGCTGGTTGGTTAACTAGTATATTTGGTGAATACAAGGTAGAAGTAACAGTTACAAAGAATGGTGAAGAAGTAGCTAGTACATCAACATAAATTAAGTAATTTGAATTATTTATTTTCATTTTTCTTATATTATATATATAATACAATATGAATGATTTTACAAAAAGTTCTGATACATTTAACACATTTTCATTAGCACAACCTCAAACTCCACAAATATCAACAGGAACTACTTCTACAGATTTTAATCAATCTAACTCTTTAGTAGGAAAATTCGCTTTTATATTATTTGTTCTTTTTATTTTTATTATTTTATTACGTTTAGGAATATCACTCGTTTCGTGGTTAGTTATGCCTAGCTCATCTCCTCATCTTATTGATGGTATGGTTGATGCTAAGCAACAATTAGTATTTCCACAAGACCCCGATTTAAATAATTCTGTTACTATTTTACGTTCTATGAATGCAAATGATGGTATTGAATTTACTTGGTCTGTTTGGATTTATATTGATGATTTGGAATATAACAGAGGTAAATTCAGACATATTTTCCACAAGGGTAATGAACAAATTGGAGATAATGGTATGAATTTCCCTAATAATGCTCCTGGTTTATATTTAGCACCTAACCTTAATACTTTGGTTGTTGTTATGAATACTTATCAAACAATTAATCAAGAAATTTTAATTCCAGATATTCCATTAAATAAATGGGTTAATGTTATTATCAGATGTGAAAATACAAAATTAGATGTTTATATTAATGGTACTATTACTAGAAGTATGAATTTAATTGGTGTCCCAAAACAAAATTATGGTGATGTTTTTGTTGCTATGAATGGCGGGTTTTCTGGTAATATTTCTAATTTATGGTATTATAATTATGCTTTAGGAACTGCTGCTATTCAAAATTTAGCTCGTAGTGGTCCTAATCTTAAATTTACTGGTTCATCTGCTTTATTACAAAAGAATCCTGATTATTTATCTTTAAGATGGTATTTCTATGGAGCTGGTGACCAATTCAACCCTACTGTAGCTATGAATAATAAATTATAATTAACTTAAAATAAAACCCATTTTAATATATTTATATTAGTATACATATATAATAATATAAATATGGCTTGTCTCGGAAAAAATTATAATCCGATTCCTCCGCGTGTTTGGAGTAGAGTTCAATCAGATTGTACATATGCACCAACATCATATCCATCTGCTAATTCAACAGTTTATATTCCTATTTTGAAAAAAGATGTTAATGTAACTGGTATTGCGTATGCTTTCAGTATGTTTGATAAAGGTAATGTTTTACAATATAAAAATAATTCATCTAATTTAACACAAAGTCAAAGATATTCAAAAATTGCTAAAGGTATGTGGACTAATAGAAATACCAGTTGGGCTACACAAAATGAAACTTATTCTAATCCCAATACAAAAAGTCTCAAAAGGGTTAATTATCAAAATATAACATTAGATGGTGTCCCGACTGATTTACCATTAACTTGTCCTACAACACCTAGCACACCTATTTATAGTACATTACCTACAACTGTAACTTCTACAAATGATAATCCACCAATACCTCCACCTCCACCTCCACAACCAGCTAGTAATCCACCGGTTATTCCAAATGATACTCCGGTAACTGAAGACGTTCCAATTGTTATACCAAGTGGTGGAATATTAATATGTAATATTGTTGAGAATATTTGCACAGGTGAAGTATTGGAGAGAACTTATAATGAACCATGTAATCCAACTACAGCTTCAGATGTTCCAGGTCCAATAATAGATTTATGTTGGAATGATGGAACACAAACTTGGTACCCAAGACAACGTTATGTTATGCCTGTTAGTGGAAATAAATTTCCTGTAAATTATAAAGGATTAGTTAGTGCTGATCAACCAACTTCATAATAAATAATAAATTAAACTTACATTCTTAACATTGGATTAACACATATTTCTCTTGATGGGAAAATATTTCCAGACATACATGTATCACTTTCGGTTATTTGAGCACAACTTCTATATCCATCATCTCTACCAATTAAACACCAACCTGCTTTACCATCTCCTTGTAGTGTGCTTGCGGCTAAAGCTGCTTCGTATCCACCTTCTTTTTGTGGTTGTGTAGAATTTAATGCTTTTCCTAGCCCTGTATTATCTACATAATCATTTTCATTAAATCGTGTATTTTGACCTCTTATTTGGTCTTCAACATTTTCTTCTTTTGTTC
>JACCDI012069061.1_pt1 | contig 55738 bp, 55 predicted proteins | sample 7442791 | NCBI WGS metagenome assembly JACCDI01 (sample SAMN15323434, study PRJNA562643) | freshwater metagenome | isolation source: river surface water | place: USA:Blue River Watershed | collected 2017-08-15 | reverse complement strand
GCTGTTGCTGCCGATGTTTCTGTATTTCATGATGGAACTGATGAAGGTGAAGGCCTACGCTGGGGTGTGGTGCTTTCTAATTTAGGAAGTAAAATTGGCTACACCAATGATGCAAAAAATAAAGATTTTATTCCTGCCAATTTTGGTGCAGGTGTTTCTTATACCAAAGATGTAGACGGAAGCAACAAAATTACTTTTGCCCTCGACATGAATAAACTACTCGTACCAGCGGCACCAACTGCAACGGGTGTGTACAGTGTAGACTCTGCCAATTTATCGGAGTACCGCACGGGTGGTGTGGTTGCTAGTTGGTTAAAATCTTTTAGTGATGGAACGGGTGTTGCAAAATCCATGCAATTTAGTGCAGGAGTAGAGTACGCTTACAACGAACAATTTTTTGTACGCGCAGGTTATTTTTATGAAAATAGAAACCGTGGTAACAGAAAATATGCAACCGTAGGTGCGGGCTTTAAACTAGATTTTATGGATATTAACCTGTCTTACCTCGTGCCTGCTGGTGCAGGAATTACACGTAATCCGCTCTCTAATACCATGCGTTTAGGTGTTGCCTTTAAAATAGGTGAACTATAAACTTCTAGGGCTTTTAAATTTGGTGAATAAGGCAAACGGCATGTGCCACAAGTCCTTCTTGGCGGCCAACAAAACCCATGGTTTCGGTTGTGGTAGCTTTAATAGAAACGTCTTTAATGCCAATGCCTAAAATGCCCGCAATGGTTTCTTGCATCCTGGCAACGTAAGGTTTAATTTTTGGCGCTTCTAAACAAAGTGAAGCGTCTATGTTTCCTACAGCATAACCTTCGGCCTCAATAAGTGCGCGCGTTTTAGCCAATAAAATTTTACTGTCAATATTTTTAAATTCAGATGAGGTGTCTGGGAAATGAACGCCAATATCTCCAAGGCAAGCGGCGCCAAGTAGTGCATCACAAATAGCGTGTAATAAAACGTCGGCGTCGGCGCGGCCCAGGGCACCTTTGTGGTGTGGGATGGTAACGCCGCCAATAACTAGGTCTCTGCCTTCTGCTAGTTGATGAAAATCTATGCCGTAGCCTATACGTAGTTTCATGTATTTCAAATTGTGTTTCAAAGTTACGTTTTTATATCTTTACCACTCTTATGAACAACGCACCTGTTATTGCAGTTATTGGACTTGGTTATGTGGGACTTCCACTTGCCACTGCTTTAAGTGCGCATTACCCCGTTACCGGGTATGATAATAGCCCTAATCGTATTGCCCAGTTATTGGATGGGATAGATATAACGGCCGAGGTTACGCATGAACAACTCATTGCGGCACAGCAAAACAACAGGCTTTTATTTTCTGGTGATGCATCAAGCATAGCTAATGCCAATGTTTTTATTGTTACGGTACCAACGCCACTTACCGCTAATAATTTACCAGACCTCAGTTATTTAATGGCAGCTAGTGAGCTTATAGCTACTTGCTTAAAACCCGGAGGGCTTGTTATATATGAGTCTACGGTGTATCCGGGCTGTACCAACGAAGTGTGTGTGCCTGTTTTAGAAAAGCATAGCAACTTAGTTTTTAATCAAGATTTTTTTGTGGGCTATTCGCCAGAACGGATAAATCCGGGCGATGCCACTAGGTCGTTAAGTAGCATTGTAAAAGTGGTTGCTGGTAGCACGCCAGCGGCTACGCAAATGGTTGCAACTATTTACCGTTATATTATTGAGGCGGGTGTTTATGAAGTGTCAAGTATTAAAGTGGCAGAAGCGGCTAAGGCTATCGAAAATGCGCAGCGCGATGTAAATATTTCATTTATGAATGAGCTAGCGCTACTTTTTGATAAGCTAGACATTGATACGCAAGAAGTGTTAGCAGCTGCTGGCACCAAGTGGAATTTTTTACCGTTTAAACCCGGGCTAGTAGGAGGACACTGTATAAGTGTAGATCCGCATTACCTTGCATTTAAAGCCAATCAGGTGGGCTATCAGCCCCATGTTATTTTATCGGGCAGGGCGGTTAATGAAAAAATGGGTGTGTTTGTTGCCGAAAAAATTATTTCAGGACTCGCTAAAAAACACCAAGGAAATATTGCACAAAAAACAGTGTTAATTGCTGGCTTTGCCTTTAAAGAAAACTGCCCCGATACGCGCAATACCAAAGTAATTGATATTTATACAACCCTTACTGCTGCTGGTTTACAAGTAAGTGTGTATGACCCGGTGGTGGATGCTACGATGGTTAAAAATTCCTTTAATATTCAGCTAATTAATGATAAAGTGTTAGCCTCTAATTACGATGCCATTATTTTAGCGGTTCCGCATCAGCAAATACTTACCTCCATCAATTTTGAGTTCTATAAAAACGCAGGTGCTTTTATTTACGATGTTAAAGGGGTGTTGCCTAAGGCTCTTATTGATGGGCGTTTGTAATTATTTTATAAGTGAATTCATATTCTTGCTTTGTTAGGTTATTATATTTCTCATAAAGTTTTAATGAAGTGTTGATTGATTCTTTTGCTTCTTCTATGGTGTTGCCGCCTCCATAAATCCCTTCCATCGATTCTGCGTAAGCGCTGTACAGGTCTTTTGTTTTTTCTATGATGATTGTGAGTTGTTTCATTGGTAGTGTAATATCGGGGGAATTTGGGTGAGGAAGGCCAGGTTCTAAAAATTCTACGTTAAATACAGCTAAAATTGGTGCGAACGAGCGCAGACGTGCAACTAAGCCAATTGTTAAACAAAATCCCCCATTATTTTAATCACAAATACCATTTAATCTTAATAAGTTTTTTACCGTTTTTTAATTGACTTTCACTGATTTAGCTTTATATTTGCAATAGTTGAGTTAATATAAAAGCATTACCCCCCCCCAATGTTTATTAACCAATTGTAAATCAAATAGTTACGAGTGTAAAAATTAACCTATCCCCCCTAGTTAATGTTGCTGCCGGTGATGGGTATTTTATTTTTAGGACTATTTGATTAACAAAAACTTGGCCAGACAGCAGATCCTAACTAAATGGCATCTATGTTCTGTGACTGAGAACGGCGGAGCCTTTCGCTGTTCGCAACCAGGCGCAATAACCCCGCAACAAACCTAACAATTTTTATCCCCCATATTTTCAAACACATCTTTTTCATGCAACTACAACAACTCATAAAAAAAGCAGGAATCTTAATTCTAACGCTTTTGATCATTGCCTCAACAGCTACTGCCCAGGACTTATTAAAAGGCAATAACCTGGCAAATGTTAGAGTAGATCAGGTATCTGATGCAGATATTGCAAAACTTAAAGCGCAATTAACCGCGCAAGGCATGACTATAGAGCAGGCCGAGCCTATGGCTATTGCAAAGGGTATGAGCGCCGCAGAATTTGCAAAACTCAAAGACCGTGTAAAAAATGGCGGTATCAACACAGCTGCGGGTGCTAACAAAACAGGTATAGTGAGTGCAAGAGATGCAAGCGCTTCTGATAGCCAGACACCGAAAAATACAACGAGGCCTCAGCAAAGCCACTTATTGATCCTCAAATTTTTGGATCGGAACTATATACAAGTGTTGCTCCAAGTTTTGAACCTAACATGTCACTTGCAACACCGCTTAATTATGTGCTTGGCCCTAACGACCAAATAGCAGTGAGCGTCTATGGTGTGCAAGAATATAGTGGCGAATTAACTGTTAGTCCAGAAGGTAACGTAAGTATCCCTAACGTGGGTTTAATTAGGGTTTCAGGGTTAACCATAGAAGCAGCTACACAAAAAATTAAAAACACCATGGGTGCAACGGTATACAATTACCTACGCAGTGGTGGAAGTAAAATTGCTGTAACGCTTAGTAAAATACGCACTATTAAAGTAACCATTATTGGTGCTAATAGACCAGCTACTTATAGGCTTTCAAGTTTAGCCACTGTATTTAATGCACTTTATGTTAGTGGGGGCCCCACTGCTTTAGGAACTTTTAGAGAAATTGAACTCCTGCGCGACAACAAACTATTTAAAAAAATAGATTTATACCGTATGCTTTTAAATGGCGACCAGTCGGATAATGTGGGATTAAAAGATAACGACGTTATCAGAATTCCTAGCTACAAAACAAGGGTATCATTAAAAGGGCTTGTGAAACGTCCGGGTATATTTGAAGTATTACCTGGCGAAACTTTTACAAACGTACTAGCTTTTGCTTCTGGTTTTACAGATGATGCTTACCAGGCTAGTGTAAAAATATTTGCACAAACAAATAAAGAAAGACAAATTAAAGATTTAGAACAGGTGCAGTACAATAGTTACCAACCTCAAATTGGAGATGATTTTGTGGTGAGTAAATTATTAAACCGATACGCTAACCGCGTAAAAATTGCTGGTGCGGTATACAGGCCCGATGTGTTTGAGCTAACACCTAGTTTTAAAGTTGCCGACCTTATCCGCAAAGCAGATGGTTTAACTCAAGACGCTTACACCGGCCGTGCACAAATTATTCGTTTACAAGAAGACCTTACCCGTTCTTTGGTGAGTTTTGATGTGGCTAAGGCCTTAAATGGAGACTCTGCTCATAATATTTTGTTACAACGTGAAGACGAAGTACTCATTACTTCTAAACAAGAATTAAAAGATTCATTTAACGTTTATATACAGGGTGAAATACGTAAGCCGGGTAGTTTTGAATTTGTATCAGGCCTTACCTTAAAAGATTTAATATTACAGGCTGGTGGTTTTACAGATGCTGCTTATAAAACTATCGAAATAGCGCGTATTATTAAACGAGATAGTATTACGGAGCAAGATTTAGGCGCTACTCAAATTATTGTTACCCAATTAGATGGTGACTTAAGTATGGCAGAAGCTAGTACACCACTTAGCGAATTTGATGTGGTTACCATTAAAAGAAAAGCGGGTTATGTGTTACCAGAATCCGTTCGTATTACCGGACAGGTGCAGTACCCCGGCCCTTATGCATTAGGTGCCCGCAACGAAAGAGTGAGTGCGATATTAAAACGTGCAGGTGGTTATACATCCGATGCATTTATTGAAGGTGCTTATTTAGTGCACAATAAAACAGCCGAAGAAAAAAAGAGAGAAGATGAAAATATTGAAAGATCAAAAAATATATTAAAAGATTCGGCAGGGCTTGCACAATTGTTGGCTCAAAAAAACATTACAACAATTAAAGTGCCTTTAAATTTAACGGGCATTTTAAATAATCCAGGCTCAGAAGAAGATCTGGTTTTAAAAGTAGGCGATGAAATTTTTATTCCTAAATACGATGGCCAAATTAAAGTAGGCGGTGCGGTACTTTTAACTACACAAGTACCTTACAGTAAAAACAATTCTTTTACCAATTACATTACAGCAGCGGGTGGTTACAGTGCCGATGCTATTAAACGAAAAGCTTACATTGTATATGCCAACGGTGAAGCGAGTAGGTCAAAAAAGTTTATGTTTATTACATTTAGGCCCAAGGTAAAACCAGGTGCCGAAATTATTGTACCTAAAAAGGAACAAGGTAAAAAGGTGAGCACCGGTGAGCTTATAGGTATTAGTAGTTCAATAGCATCACTTGCCGGTTTAATTATAGCCCTGTTAAGATTATAAATAATCCCCCCATGCAACAAAAGACTAACGACACACAAAATATAGCTGAGGACGAGATTTCTTTAAAAGAACTCATCTTAAAAATAAAAGACTGGTACTGCTTTTTATTAAACAAGTGGCTTGTAATAGTGGCTGCAGGCATAATTGGCGCTGCTATTGGTTTGAGCTACGCTTTTTTAACAAAGCCGGAGTACACAGCTAGCTTAAGTTTTGCACTCGAAGATGAAAAACAAGGTGCAGGTAGTTTGTCTGGTGCCTTGGGTTTAGCAAGCAGTTTAGGTATCGATTTAGGAAGTAGTGCTGGCGGTGCTTTTAGTGGTGCCAATTTAATTGAGCTCATGAAGAGCCGCAACATTGTAGAAAAGTCTTTACTCAAACCAATTATGGTTAATGGTAAAATACAAAGTCTGGCTCAGTATTATATCAATTTTAATGAGCTTAACAAAAATTGGGACGAAAAACCTTTACTAAGGGGTGTTGTATTTGCACCAGACGCAGATAGATCTAAGTTTACCCTGCAACAAGATAGTATCTTAGGACTTTTATATAAAGATTTGCTAGGGATAGACGGAAGTCCTGGGTTGTTAAGTGTTGCTCAAAAAGAAAAAAAAATATCAATTATTAGCATAGAAGTAAAAAGTACCAACGAATTATTTAGCAAAACCTTTACAGAAAATTTAGCAAATGAGGTTTCTAGTTTCTACATCGAAATTAAAAGTAAAAAGGCCAGACAAAACGTTGCAATATTGCAACACCAAACAGATAGTATTAGAGCCGAACTTAATGGTGCTATTACGGGTGTTGCCGCCGCAGCCGATAATACTTTTGGGTTAAACCCAGCTATGATGGTGCTTAAAACGCCAGGTACACGACGTCAGGTAGACGTGCAGGCCAATACGGCGATACTTACACAGCTGGTTGCCAATTTGGAAATGGCTAAAGTGAGCCTCCGAAAAGAAACACCACTTATTCAGGTAATTGATAGGCCTATATTGCCGCTTAAAAAAGAAAAAGTAGGCAAATTAAAATCTTTAATACTTGGCTCGTTTTTAGCTGGCTTTTTAACTGTTTTGGTTTTAATATTTAAAAAATTATTTGCAGGTATCCTAGCAGATTAATATAAACATTACTAACTAATAGCGTCCCCCCCCCACTATTATGTTTACACGTAACAAAAAAATTATGCTTAACAAAATAAATATTGTTCCTCGCTGGATCATATTTGTAATTGACCTGGGGGTTACTACTACGGCATTACTGCTTGCATTTATTGTAAAGCAAAATTTAACGCTGGTAGGGGTTAATTGGGAGAGCTTACTTACTACGGTAGCTATCATGCTTATTGTGAATGCCTTTGTATTTACAACGATTAAAACATACGCAGGTATTGTTAGGTACACGGGTATGCAAGATGCTATGCGTATTGCGGTATCGGTGCTGGTTTCAAGTGTGGTTCTTTACTTGTTATCAATTATTAGCAGCCCTATTCAAGATAATCTGGTTTTAAACAATGTGGTAATTATCGTATACGGTACGTTTAGCTTTTTAGCACTATTAACGTATAGGGTAGCTGTTAAGTTTGGTTTTGCCTATTTACGTTCTTATAAAATGAAACGTAAAACGGTGGTTATTTTTGGCGCCGGCGAAGCAGGCGTAGCCACTAAAAGAGTATTAGAGCATGATGGTCAAAATCATATTAGCATTTTAGCTTTTGTAGACGATGATCGTAAAAAAACTAAAAAGGCACTCGATGGTGTTAAAATACTTTCCTTTAATGATCTTGCTGCACTTGCTCAAGAAGAACCAATCGATGAACTTATTATTGCTTCTTTTACCATTACCGCAAAACGCAAAAATGAATTGGTAGATTTTTGTTTAAACCACGACATTAAAGTGTTGGTGGTTCCTGCATATAGTAATTGGACAGAGGGTAGTTTTTCTAGCCGTCAACTAAGGTCTATAAATATTGAAGAATTATTAGAGCGCGACCCAATCCATATAAACAACAACCAAATACGCGCTCAAATAAAAGGCAAGCGTGTACTTGTTACTGGGGCAGCAGGTTCTATTGGATCAGAAATTGTAAGACAACTAATAAATTATAGTCCCGAGCTTATAGTACTTTGTGATCAGGCCGAAACACCATTACATAGTTTAGAATTAGAATTACATGAGAGTAGTAAAAAAGTAAACTGTATATCTTACCTAGCTAGTATTACCAACGAGGCCCGTATGCGTCAGGTTTTTACCGATTTTAAACCACATTACGTTTACCATGCAGCCGCCTATAAGCACGTGCCTATGATGGAGCTTTGCCCTACCGAGGCTGTGCGCAACAATGTATTAGGCACCAAACTTATTGCCGATTTAGCAGCGGAGTATTATGTGGAGCGTTTTGTAATGGTAAGTACCGATAAGGCCGTTAACCCTACCAATGTAATGGGTGCAAGTAAACGTCTTGCCGAAATATATGTACAAGGTTTAAGTAAGCATATTAGCCACACAAAATACATAACCACACGTTTTGGTAACGTATTAGGTTCTAATGGTTCTGTTATTAATAGGTTTAAACAACAAATTGAAAAGGGTGGGCCTATTACGGTTACGCATCCTAACATAACGCGTTATTTTATGACGATTCCGGAAGCTTGCCAGCTGGTATTAGAGGCAGGCAGTATGGGTAATGGTGGTGAGATATTTGTATTTGACATGGGGCAGCCAGTAGCTATTGCCGACCTTGCTAAAAAAATGATTCGTTTATACGGCCTTATTCCTAATATTGATATTGATATTGTTTACAGTGGACTCCGCCCCGGTGAAAAGCTGTACGAAGAGCTTTTAAACGATGGCGAAAACACTGGCAATACCTACCACGATAAAATTATGATTGCCAAAGTGCGTGACGTAGCATTTGAAGAAATTAAAGATCATTTTAACACGCTAGTTGCACTTATTAACCAGGCCGAAAGTGAGATGTTCCTGGTAGCAAAAATGAAAGAAATTGTACCGGAGTTTGTGAGCAACAATAGTGTGTTTGAGAAGCTTGATATGGGCGGAAAGGTTGTAGGAATGGATTAGTGTGGTCCACACTAATATTGAGTATTTGCAGATAGTCATAAATCATTAATAAGCTGAAAATCAATCACTTTATATGTTTGATTTTTTGTTTATGGGTAATACAAAAACGTTGAAAAATAGGTTGAATGTGCGCAGTTTTGTGCGTTATTTTAGAAAACAACAAATGCAAAAAAACATATTTATATTAATTTTATTTTGAATATTACACAAATAAATCGTCATTCAAAAGACAAAATCTTAATAATTGGCGGATCAGGCTTGTTAGGGGTTAATTGGGCATTATTAAAGAGGTTTAATTATGATATAACTATTGGGATTAACAATAGGTTGATTCAAATAAATCATGTAACATCTATGCGATTAGATACATCTAAGTTGACTTCTATTGAAAATGCACTTGAGAAAATTAATCCCGATATTGTAATTAATGCTGCTGGATTAACAAATGTTGAATCTTGTGAAGAAAATGTTGAACATGCAAATTTTGTCAATATCGAATTGTCGAAAATGATAGCAATATTATGTAACAAGCATAATATAAAAATGGTTCAAATATCAACTGATCACATTACAAATGGGTTATTTCCGTATTTTGATGAACTTAGTGAACCATTTCCATTGAACAATTATGCAAATACAAAATTGATAGCAGAAAAAGAAGTTTTGAATGTATGTCCAAATGCTCTCGTCATTCGAACCAATTTTTATGGATGGGGCCCTCGCTATCGAAAATCTTTTTCTGATTTTATTATTTCAAACCTACGTGACAATAAGCCTATAAAACTATTTACAGATGTATATTTTACTCCAATAATTATATGTGAATTGGTTGAGACAATTCATGAATTATTAGCTAAAAAATTGTGTGGAATATTTAATGTAGTTGGTGACGAGCGTATTTCAAAGTTTATGTTTGGTAAAAAAATTGCTCAAATTTTTTTACTTAATGAAAACCTAATCTTGCCAGATTCATTTACGACTAGAAAAGATTTAGTTAATAGACCACTTGATATGAGCTTGTCTAATAAAAAGGCATCATTATATTTAAATAAAAAAATTGGAAGTATTAATGATCATTTGATAAAACTTAGAGAACAAGAGACTATTCATTTAAAAGAAATTTCAGAGTTATGATACCATATGGACGTCAAGATATTTCTGAAGCCGATATTATGGCTGTTATGGAGGTATTAAAATCAGATTTTTTAACTCAAGGTCCCTCAGTTCCTGCCTTTGAGAAAGCAGTTATGGATTTTTGTGGAGCCCAATATGCCTATGCTGTAAATAGTGCTACTTCAGCGCTTCATATAGCATGCTTGGCTTTGGGAGTCGGACCGGGTGATATCGTTTGGACAAGTCCAATAACTTTTGTAGCCTCCGCGAATTGTGCTCTTTATTGTGGAGGATCAATAGACTTTGTTGACATCGATGCAAAAACGTATAACATGTCAGTTTCTGCCTTGGAGGAAAAATTGATCCAAGCAGAGAGAGATGGAAAGCTTCCTAAAGTTGTTATTCCTGTCCATCTTGCTGGGCAATCCTGTCAAATGGATAAAATTTATGATTTGAGTATTAAGTATGGTTTTCGTATAATCGAAGATGCATCTCATGCGATTGGAGGTAAGTACAAAGGAAAACCGATTGGAGGTTGCCAGTATTCTGATATAACTGTTTTTAGCTTTCACCCAGTTAAGATTATAACCACTGGTGAAGGAGGAATGTGCACTACAAATAATACTGAACTTGGTGCTAAATTAAACAGGCTGCGTAGTCATGGTATAGTTAGGCATCCAAGTGAAATGACTCATGCTCCTGATGGACCATGGTATTATCAGCAAATTGAGTTAGGATATAATTACAGGATGACTGATTTACAAGCAGCGATTGGACTTAGTCAAATGAGTCGACTTAATGAATTTGTAAAGAAACGCCATGAAATAGCAGAGTATTATGACATGATTTTGAAAGATACTGAACTTATTTTGCCATATCAGGCCCCAGATAATTATTCAGCATTTCATTTATATATAATACGGATTAAGAAAGACAATAATTGTGGAAGTAGGTCCCAAATGTTTGAAAGATTAAGGAATTTCGGAATAATGGTAAATCTTCATTACATCCCTGTTTACAACCATCCTTTTCATGCAAGAAATAATTTTTTAATAGAAGATTTTCCAAATTCAGAAAGTTACTACTCAGAAGCTATAAGTATACCAATATATACTACTCTGAATAAAGAACATCAGGATTTCATTGCAGAAGTAATCAAAAAGCCAGCTGGATTTCAATATCTTTTTTAGTCAATTAAATATTCGATATAAGTACTGAACGAATGAATATTCTTAATAAAATTTTATTTCTCTTAACGCCATCCCAAAAGAAATCAGTTGTAAAACTTACCATTCTTGTTTTTATGGGAATGATAATTGAAATATTAGGTTTGGGTCTAATAATACCTGTTTTTAGTATACTTCTAAATGAAAATGCAATTCAGAATGTGCAATTTTTAAAGCCCATTTATGATATGCTAGGGAATCCAAGTCACATGCAATTGGTAATCGGCAGTTTGAGTTTCTTAATAATTATTTATTTATTCAAAACCATTTTCTTAGTTTTTCTTAGTTGGAAGCAGTCTAATTTTACTTGGCATCTCTCAGCTGATCTTGCAAGTCGTTTATACAGAATTTATTTAAGCCAGCCTTATGCATTCCATTTAAACAGGAATTCAGCAATACTTTCTCATACCGTTCTGGATGAGGTAACACGTTTTACCACAATTACCCAAGCAATAATATTTCTGCAGACAGAAATCTCAATGATGATTGGTATTGCAGTAGCTTTAATTATTATAGAACCGATAGGGGCTATCAGTATTACTTGCTTCATGGTTTTATGCGCATTATTTATTAATACTATTACAAAAAATAGAGTCCAGCGATGGGGTATACAGAGGAAGTATAACTCAGAGTTGAAAAGTGTTAATTTACTACAGGGATTAGGTGGGATCAAAGATTTGAAGTTATTAGGTCGGGAAAACTTCTTTCATGATCGATTTAACTTCTATAATAGGGAATATGCCAATGTAAATACATGGGTAAGCACATTTTCTCTTATTCCCAGACTTTATTTAGAATTAATGGCAGTTATCGGGCTAGTTGGATTAATTGGCATAATGATTTGGCAAGGGAAACCACTGGACATGCTGGTTCCGATTTTGAGTTTATTTGCGGCTTCGGCTTTCCGTATGATACCCTCAGTTAACCGAATTCTTGTCTCTGCCCAATCTATAAAATTTGGTACATCTATTGTTGATGGATTGTATAATGAGTTTAGACAATTTGAAGAATTACCTCAAATCAAACAAAGTAGTATTTTAAAATTTGATAAAGAAATTTCAATTGAGAATCTAGTTTTCAAATACCCTTTCTCAGAACTCATCGCTTTAAGAGAGATCTCTTTAAGGATTCAGAAGGGTAAAACAGTTGGCTTTATTGGGCCAAGCGGGTCTGGAAAAAGTACACTTATTGATTTGATCTTAGGTTTGCTAAGCCCTGAAAGTGGAGTAATAAAAGTGGACTCTTGTGATATATCTACTGATTTAAGGAAATGGCAAAATCAAATTGGTTATGTGCCCCAATCTATTTTTCTTACGGATAATACGCTTCGAAATAATATAGCTTTTGGAATTCCTGAACAGGAAATTGATGAAGACGCGTTGCGTAAATCATATAAGGCAGCAAATCTAGAAGAATTTATTGAAAGTCTTCCTGAGGGATTACAAACAAATGTCGGGGAGAGAGGGACTCGGTTGTCTGGGGGGCAAAAACAAAGAATAGGTATTGCGAGAGCTCTATATCATAATCCTTCAGTTTTAGTTCTTGATGAAGCAACTAGTGCTCTTGATACCAATTCTGAATCAAATATTATGGATTCTGTAACTAAATTGAAAGGTCAGAAAACTATCATAATTGTAGCTCATCGTTTAAGCACTTTACAGCAGTGCGACTGGATATACAGGTTGAAAGACGGGCAAATAGTTGATCAAGGGGGGCCAGAGAAAATGCTTTTAGCGAAAATTCAGACTCATAACTAAATAATATAGTTGTCATGAAACTGACATTAGGGACTGCTCAATTCGGACTTTCTTATGGAATTGCAAATACTATTGGACAGGTAAATCCAATAGATGTGAAAGCCATTCTTAAATATGCTTCAGCAAGAGGAATTTGCTCACTTGATACTGCAATTGCATATGGAAATAGTGAAAAAATTCTCGGAGATGCTGGAATAGAAGGATGGAATGTGATAAGTAAATTGCCAGATATGCAAGCAGGCTTAGGTTATAGTTGGCTGAAAGATGAGGTGGAAGCTTCATTTCGTCGTCTCAAATTAACAGAGATATACGGATTGCTCCTTCATCGTCCGGGACAATTGCTTGAGGCAAATGGTCAAAATTTATATGATTCGCTTAAGAGATTGAAGCAAGAAGGGCTAGTTAAAAAAATTGGAATATCGATATATGATGTTGAGGAGTTATCTAAATATGACTCTATCGGGCATTTTGATATTGTTCAGCTGCCTTTTAATCTATTAGACAGGAGACCGATTGATGCAGAAATTTTTAAAAAACTTTCAGATCAGGGGACTGAGATTCATGTGAGATCGATATTTTTACAGGGCCTGCTTTTAATGGATGCTAATCAGCGACCTAAGAAGTTTGATAGATGGGATTCTATTTGGAAATGTTACGATAATTGGTTAAAAAAGGAGAATATTAATCGGTTAGAAGCCTGTTTGGGCTATGTTTTGCAAATACCTTTTATTGATAAAGTAATTGTTGGAGTGGATTCTTTGAAGCAACTTGAAGATATTGTCAATGTTTGTTATAAAAGTCTTTTGCCACCGAATGAACTTTTTACAAATGATGAAATGCTTTTGAATCCAGGTAATTGGAATCTGCTATGAAAATTGTAGCCATTGTTCAGGCCCGTATGGGTTCAACCAGATTTCCTAACAAAGTTTTGCAACCGTTGTCATATGGTGAACAAATGATTGGTCTTTTGTTTAAAAGACTAAGTCGGTCTGCATTTATCAACGAAATTATATTGGCTACTTCAACTTCGTCTAATAACGATCCTCTAGTAAAATTTGTTTCAAATCTTGGATACAAAGTTTGTAGGGGAAGTGAAGTGGATGTTCTTTCTAGATATTGGGACGCGGCACAATCTACTACTGGTGAAGTTTTTGTAAGAATAACTGGAGACTGTCCGCTGATAGATCCTGGACTAGTTGATTCTGTGATTGCTAAATTTTTAGAGACTGGTTGTGATTATGCTAGTAATGTTGCTCCACCAACATTCCCGGACGGGCTTGATGTAGAGGTTTTCAGTAAGGAGGCGCTTCTAAATGCTCAAACTAATGTGCAAACTGCATTTCAGCGCGAGCATGTTACGCCTTATTTCAGAGAATCTGGATTATTTAAATGTGAAAATGTAACTAATGACATTGATTATTCTGGTGAGCGTTGGACAGTCGATGAGCTTGAGGATTTAATTGTCATTAATAATATCTTAGAATATTTTTATCCAGATCTAAATTTTTCATGGGAGCAGGTAATTGCCCTTAAAAAAGTAAAGCCTGATATTTTTTTACCTAACAAACAATTTATGAGAAACCAGGGAGCAGAAACCAACACCGGGCAAAAACTATGGAACCGGGCAAAAAAGGTAATACCCGGTGGTAATATGTTACTATCCAAACGAGCAGAAATGTTTTTACCTGACCTTTGGCCGGCTTATTTTACTAAAGCAAAGGGGTGCAAAGTTTGGGATCTTGATGGTAATGAATTTATAGATATGTCTATCATGGGTATTGGCACAAATACACTTGGATATGGGCACGAGGAAGTAGATAATGCTGTACGTTCTGTTATTGATCATGGAAATATGTCCACCCTTAACTGTCCGGAAGAAGTTTATCTAGCAGAAAAGCTGATTGAACTACATCCATGGGCAGATATGGTTCGATTTGCCAGAAGCGGAGGAGAAGCGAATGCTGTAGCCATAAGGATAGCAAGAGCTGCGTCTGGTAAGTCTAAAGTTGCATTTTGTGGTTACCATGGATGGCATGATTGGTATCTTGCGGCAAACCTCGGAGATGAAAAAACGCTGGCTGGGCATTTGTTACCAGGTTTAGATCCTAACGGTGTGCCCTCAAATTTATTAGGGACAGTACTTCCTTTCCATTACAATAATTTTGAAGAATTAGTGCACTTGACGGAAAATAATGATGTGGGTGTAATAATGATGGAAGTTTCCAGAAATAAGGGACCAGAAGATGATTTTTTGCAAAAGGTAAGGGAACTTGCCACACATAAGGGAATCGTATTGATTTTTGATGAATGCACATCAGGATTTAGAGAAACAAACGGCGGCCTTCATAAATTGTATGGTGTTGAACCTGATATTGCGATGTTTGGAAAAGCACTTGGAAATGGTTATGCGATTAGTGCCGCTATAGGCCGAAGGGAAGTAATGGAAGCCGCTCAATCAACTTTTATAAGCAGCACTTTTTGGACTGAACGAATTGGGCCTGCGGCTGGGTTAAAAACACTTGAAGTTATGGGGAAGTCCTTGTCATGGGATTACATTACAAATACGGGAAAATATATCTCGGAAGAATGGCAAAAACTTGCAACAAAGCATGAATTGGACATTACTGTAAACGGTCTTCCCGCCCTAACCTCTTTTTCTTTTAACAGCGTGGATGCATTAGCATATAAAACCCTTATCACGCAGGAGATGTTGGGGAAAGGTTATCTGGCCGGTACTTCAGTTTATGTATGTACAGAACATACAAAAGAGATAATAGATGTATATATGGGGGAGTTGGATAGTATTTTTAAATTAATTCGTGATTGCGAGGATGGTAGAAATGTTTTTGATTTGTTGAAAGGGCCAGTATGTCATGGTGGCTTTAAAAGATTAAACTAGAAGAAATAATTAGTTAAAATGTCAATATTAATACGGGTTGATTCTTCACACCAAATTGGGACAGGACATTTTATGCGATGCCTTTCATTGGCTGATGAAATAAGCAGGCACAATGTTAGCGTAACTTTTATCTCAGCTTCAATGGAAAGTCATTTAGTAGATATGATTCTTGAACGTGGTTTTCAATTTTTTATGTTATCCCAAAGCAGTGGTTTAAAAAATATTAGTACTAAATTAAGACACAGTGATTGGCTGAGAGGCTCTCAGGCAGAAGATGCTCGAGCATGTATGAATGTTATTGGTAATCAAGTTTTTGATTGGTTAATTGTTGATCATTATGCACTAGATATTTCGTGGGAAAGACTAATGCAAAACACTGCAAAGGCTATTATGGTGATTGATGACCTTGCCGATAGAGAACATGATTGTGATGTTTTGCTAGATCAAAATTTCTACCTTAACATGGATAATAGATACTCAAATTTGGTGCCTGAGCATTGCAGGGTTCTACTTGGCCCAAAATATACATTACTGAGAAAGGAATTTGGAGAATTACGAGAAAAAGTAAAGGTAAGAGAAAGTGAAGTGAACAACATTTTGATTTCGTTCGGTGGCGTTGATGTTGATAATGATACAACTTTGGCTATAAATGCAGTTAGAGCATTGGGACCTCAATTCAAGGCGACCGTTGTAATAGGAAAACATCATAGATTCAAAGAAAAGATAACCGAAATGTGTAATTCATTTGGTTATGATTTACATGTACAGACAAATCAAATGGGAGCCCTAATGCTGAAATCTCAACTGTCAATTTCTTCTGGAGGAGCAACAATCTGGGAAAGAAGCTGCCTTGGGCTGCCTTCGATTGTTTATCCAATTGCTTTCAATCAGGAGAAACAGATTGATGATTTAGCCATTTCAGGGTATCTATATAAAATAGAAAAGGAAGAAATTCAAATTGAAAGATTAGTGATGCACCTTAAGGCACTTATAACTAATAAACTTCTAAGGGCATCATTATCCTCAAGAGGAATGCGGCTGGTAGATGGCAAAGGAGTATCGAGAGTTTTGAATTCTCTTGGTTATTCTGATATTTCAATTAGAAATGCGACATTCTCTGATATTCAAGATCTGTATGAATGGAGAAATCATTTGTCTATCAGAAACGTTTCTTATAATACAGATCCTATCGATTTTGACACGCACCAGAAATGGTTTAATAGTGTTATCGATAGTCCCCAAATTGAACTCTTAATTGGAGAGTTTCAAAATTGTCGAGTTGGTGTTGTTCGTTTCGACATCACTGCCAATGTAGCGGAGGTTTCAATTTATCTTGTACCCGGAGAAAATGGCAGAGGTTTTGGAAGCAGATTGTTGCTTGCTGCAGAGACCTGGGCTAAGAATAACATTAAAGGCCTTACCCAATTTCGAGCCGAAGTAATTAAGAATAATGATTCATCTCATAGGCTATTTTCAAGTAATGGGTATAGTTTAGATGTAAGTAAGTACTCAAAACAAATATCATTTTAATATGGATATTAAGATTAGGGATAAATGGATTGGCCAGGGTCATAAGCCTTTTGTAATTGCAGAAATGTCAGGCAATCATAATCAATCTTTAGAAAGAGCACTTGATATTGTGAAGGCTGCTGCTAAAACAGGTGCGCAGGCATTGAAAATTCAAACCTACACGCCTGATACGATGACACTCGATCTTGATGAACGTGAATTTTTTATAAAAGATCCTAAAAGCCTTTGGGCCGGTACTTCATTGTACAAATTATATGGTGAGGCATATACCCCGTGGGAATGGCATAAACCTATTTTTGAGAAGGCTCGAGAGCTAGGTATGATCCCATTTAGTACTCCTTTTGATGACAGTTCGGTGGATTTTCTCGAAGATCTCGAAGTTGATTGCTATAAAATAGCATCTTTCGAAAATACAGATTTGCCTCTTATTAGGAGAGTGGCTTCAACGGGAAAGCCATTGATAATATCAACGGGAATGGCAAGCATCGCAGAACTTGATGATACAGTAAGTGCTGCCAGGGAAAGTGGGTGCAAAGATCTTATTTTGTTAAAATGTACGAGTACCTACCCTGCTACACCTCAAAATACCAATATTCTTACAATTCCTCACTTGAGAGAACTTTTTGGGTGTCAAGTTGGCCTTTCAGACCATACTATGGGAGTAGGAGTCTCTGTAGCAAGTGTTGCTCTAGGAGCAACGGTTGTTGAGAAGCATTTTACCCTTGACAGGAAAGATGGAGGCGTAGATAGTACTTTTTCCATGGAACCTTCCGAAATGCATCAGCTTGTAATAGAGACAGAACGCGCATGGCAAGCCTTAGGAAGCATTCAATATGGAGTAACACAAGCAGAGCTAAAATCTCTACAGTTCAGGCGTTCACTGTATATTGTAAAGGATATCGCTGCGGGAGAAGTTCTAAGTAGAGACCATGTAAGGGCAATTCGGCCAGGTTTAGGTCTGCCTCCGAAGTATCTTAGTACAATTATTGGAATGCAGGTAAAAACTGATATAAAAAGAGGAACGGCAATTTCTTGGGATCAATTTTGACTGTAAATATAATTGTATGCCAGAAATTTTATCTGAAAGATTTTTACTAAGAACGCTCACATCTGAGGATGCGAGCGAAAGATATTTATCATGGCTTACCGAAGAGAATGTTTTAAAGCACATTATAACTGCAAAGTATACCAATGATATTGACGACCTAAAAAGATATATAGAAAGCAGATCGGAAAGAGCTGATGTAGTCTTTTTGGGTATTTTCGACAGAGAATCAGGTGTGCATATTGGAAATATTAAATATGAACCTATAGATATTTCAAAGAATTATGCAATAGTAGGAATTCTTATCGGCGAAGTCGAGTTTCGAAATAAGGGAGTTGCTCCAGAAGTACTGAAATCTAGCGCCGATTGGATCAAAGCTAAAATGGGGATTGACCAGATAATTTTAGGGGTAGCTAAGCACAACGAGGCGGCTATTCGTTCTTATCAAAAAACAGGGTTTAAGGTTGCTGAAACACCGCATATTACATATAATGATGATATAAACGTCACAATGGTATGGAATCTATAGATAGTAAACGATTTATTTATTTGTTCTGATGAATAGTAATAATATGGCAAAGAGAATAGTCATGGGGGTTATTGGTCATGATATTCATGTGGTATCAAACAGGATTATTGCTATTGCACTAAGAGAATATGGCTATGAAGTATGTAACCTTGGAGTAGATAATACAGCAGAAAACTTCCTTGATGCTGCAATTGAATTCGAAGCAGACGCAGTGGTCGTTTCTTCGCTAAACGGCGAAGCGGAACATTGGTGTAATAATTTTGGATCATTGTTTAAAAATGCAGGTAAAGAACATGTCTACAGATATTTGGGAGGTAATCTGGTAGTTGGGAATAAACCAGTTGAGGAAGTCGTGGAAGAATTTCTAAAGTACGGATTTCATCGGGTTTTCCATCGTCCGCCAAACCTTGATGTTTTATTTGAAAGTTTGAAAATAGATATGTTACATGGCAAATCCAGATAAATCAAATTATTTAAAAGACTTCTCTGATTACAGAAAAGCACTATTGAAAAGTCCCTGGCTTCGCAATTTGGATACAGTGGAAGCTATGCAATTTGTAAGCAAACTTGATCATAGCAGATTCGCATCAGTAGTTTACTCGGAAAGAAAAAAGGAAACACCTCTTATACAACCCCGCGGTGGAGTAGGTACATATGAGAAGCAACTTCAACTGTCTAAAGCATTGTATAATGCTGGTGCTGATTTTATTCCATTAACAATCGATAGTCTTACCCGTCATAATGATTATGCTAGAGCTGCTGCTCTTGCTGAAATAAGTGAAAAAGAGGATAAACAGCTTTTGAATGGCTACCCACTTGTTAGTCACGGCCATGAGATTACAAGGCAGTTATACAAGGAAATTGACAGGCCAATCAGTCTTCGCCACGGAACCCCTGATGCGAGAGTTTTAGTTGAAATAGCATTAGCATCTGGTATTACTGAAATTGAAGGAGGTGGACTATGTTATTCACTGCCTTATTCCAGAGAATATCCGATAGACAGGGCTTTGTTGAATTGGCAGTATGTTGATCGGCTTTGTGCTGAATATAGTACTGAAGGACGGATAATTCATAGGGAATCCTTCGGACCTTTGACAGCTACAATGGTACCTCCGATGATGGTTATTGTAATTCAGGTTTTGGAACTTTTGTCTGCAGCAGAACAAGGTGTTAAATCTTTTGCTGTAAGTTTCGGCCAGATGGGGTCTGTTGATCAGGACGTTGCTACAGCTGCTGCACTTAGAAAAGTTGCTCAGACTTATCTAGATAAATTTGGATTCAACGATGTTAAGGTTCGGCTGGTATATCATCAATGGATGGGTGCATTTCCTACTGGACGCGTTGAGGCGGAAGGACTAATAGGAATTGCAGCTATGGTGGCGGCAATGATTCGGGCAGATAAAATTGTTACTAAAACATATCAGGAAGCAATTGGAGTGCCAACACCTGAAGCAAATTCAGATGGAATCCGCTTGGTGAAATATATGTTTGATCATTTTGCACCAATGGGCGACTTCAGATCAGACAGGTCGCATCTTGAAGAAAGCCTGATAACCAGTCAGTCAATAACACTTCTAAATGCTGTTTTCAATATGCCTGGAAGCACACTCTGGGAATGTATCTATCGTGCAGTAGGTGAGGGTATAATTGATATCCCATTCGCTCCACATTCCGATAATAATAATCAATTAATTACTATCAGGGATAAATATAAGGCGATCAGAATTCTAAAAAACGGGAAAGTTCCGATGAATGCAAAGGATATTGAAATTGAGAGGAATCTTTTGGGGAGTCATGAAGTTGAAAACCCCCTGCTTTTCAAAAAACTACTTGACGATATAATCTTAATGATTTGACGATGAGCGATACAAATGCCTACAGAATTCTGATTGACATCGGCAGCACTATTCTTAAAATTGCCAGCAAGGATCAGTTTGGTGTGAAACGATCCTTTATTTCAAGAGATATGTCTATGCCTGTTGGTCATCAAGTACGGGGAGTGCTTGAACAGTTAAAAGATGAACATCCAAATGCAATTTTTAGAATATGCAGCTCTGCAAACGGTGGACTTAGAGTTGGACTTATTTCATTAACGACACGCTATAGTGGTGAAGTTGCTAAGAGAATTGTTTTGACTTCAGGATGTAATTTAGTATGGTCACATTTTGATAGCAACAAAAATCTTCCAACAGAGAAGGTTGATGCTATCGTAATAAGTGGAGGCTTGACAGTTTCTAATAGTCCATTTCAGGAGGAGTGGATGAAAAGTGTTGTGCGCAAACTTGAAAATGACGTTCCAATTATTTATTGTGGAAACACAACGCTTGCAAGTATTCTGCTGTCAAACAATCCTGAAGCTGTTATCCTTGATAATATTATTCATGATGATATGAGGATAAACTCTGCGAAACTATCAACTACACTTAAGGAGTTATATATGCAGGATCTTGTGCAAAAGGATGGAGTTTCTATGCTTCAGCCTTTTTCGGAGATTACAATATGGCCAACACCGGCAATCTGTGAAAGATCCTTCCGGGGGATAATCGAAAACCGAACTGGCTTTCACTTGTCTCCACCTTTGCTAATGATTGATATGGGAGGAGCAACTACAGATGTTTATTATGGTCGGGAATTAATTGCCGATTTAAATGAATTAAATGTCGAAGCTTTACCGGTAAACCGTTTTGTTTTTTCTTCAATCGGTGTAAAAAGTTCTCGAGACAGTGCTTTACTAAAGCTGAATACATATAGTCGTTTATATGATCTGATACAATGTTTTTCAGAAGGTGATACTCAAAGAAGATACGCGGCTTTAAAGGATAATGATCTTTCATGGATAGGAGAAACAGAAATGTTCTATCTGTGTTTTGGACTTGTTTTAGAGTCATTGAATGATGGTTTGGAATCTGGGCATCCAATTGCACTTAATTTGGTAAGCACATTGATAATCACAGGGGGCGCATCGAAAGTATGTGAAGCTGCTGTATTAGAGAAAATCTATTCTCTTTATATTAGAAGATATGGGTATCCTGCTCCCGATATTTTCATCGATGAACAGTATGAAATTTGGAACATAGGTATTTCTACTTTGTAAAAAATTAAATTTAATCCAATGATTTTGAACAATAGAACAGAAAGAATAATCAATTTCTTAATTGATGAGAAAAAAATAACGCCAGAAGAAGCGATAAGTATCAACAAGGATACTGATCTTATCGAGATGGGAATTATAGATTCAATGGGTATTCTTGAGCTCTTGGTGTTTATGGAACAGGAATTTTTGATTGATTTTGAGAACACTTCTATAAAAGCTGAAAATATGCGGAGTTTAGCGAGTATGATTGATTTTTTAGAAAGCGTAAAAAAATAATTTTTTCTCTCCTATTAATGAAACTGTCATACGTACATCGGCCTGGTGAGGAGGTAATCCTTTTGCTTCATGGATTGGGATTGAACAAAGAAACCTATATAGAGCTTTTTTTTTCGCGTACACTACAAAAATATGAATTACTCGCACCGGATCTTCCAGGGCATGGTAGTAGTGATCGGTTTTTAGCAGAATCAGAGTACACTTTTGAATATATTGCCAAAGAGATTGTACGTCTGTTAAATAGTTTAAATATTCCTGCATGCCACCTTCTAGTGCATTCAATTTCTTCTTACCTGATTCCGTATCTCATTAAGTCAGGTGTTAAGGTTATGTCTATTATGATGCTTGAAGGAAATTTAACCAGTGATGATGCTGAATGGAGCTGTAAAATGGCTTCATTGGAGGAAGATAAATTAATGACTTATTTTTCAAAACTTAAGAAGACTGCTAAATTTGTGTTAAAATCACAATTATTAAATCAGCATAGCTCAATGCATTTGAACGCTTATGCAGATGGATTCTCGAATGTCGACTCACGAGCTCTCCGAGAAATGTCAATTGATACTATTAGATTATTAGAGTCAGGAATTTTATTAGATACGTTAAATTCTAGGAAAACCGACTGCGTCTATTTTCTGGGTGCTGATGACCACAAGTTGAACAAAACCTCCGAATTGTTAGCACAAATTGGTGTGGAACAAATACTAATTAAAGAATCAGCGCATTATCCGCATGTAGATCAGCCCGAAATCGTATCGCAAAAAATTGCTGAATTTTTATCAGGTCATATATAATTTACACCATTTAATAATATAAAATATGAGCATTTTTTCCGTCCCTGCATTGCTTAACAGTATTAGCAAACAATTTCCTGATAAATTAGCCGTAGTTCAGGAAACAAGGAATATTAGTTTTGAAGAATTAAGGAGTTCGGCAATTACGTTGAGCAATATTTTTAAACAGATTGGGGTTAACAAGGGTGATCGTATTGGTATTTGCATGAATAAAAGTATTGACCAGATAATTGTAATTCTTGGTTCTCTTTATTCCAATGCAATTTTCGTGCCTGTTTTGCCTAGACTTAAGCAAGATAATATTGGTCATATCATAAGTGATTCTGGAATGAGATTTATGGTAACCGAACCTTCCAGATTATCTGAAGTAGAGGATTTTAAGGATCAGGTATCCATATTGATTGCCAGTGAAATAGACTCAAAAGGATTCTTGAATTTGAATTCACTAGCTAAGTCAGTTAATCATCCGGTAGATTTATTTAATTCCATATCTGAAGATGCTGCTGGAATAATTTATTCTTCGGGATCTACAGGTAGACCTAAAGGTATTGTCACATCACATAGAAACTTCTATGATGGAGCAAGGATAGTTTCGAAATATCTCGGAACAGAGCATGAAGACAGGATTGCTGGGGTTCTATCATTTAATTTTGATTATGGACTTAACCAGATTTGGCAAACCATTTATAAAGGTGCTACATTGTATCTTCACGATTTATTGCTGCCTAATGACTTTTTTGCTTTTATTGATCGCTGGAAGATTACAGATTTGCCTTTAATGCCGGTTATCATCAGCCGTATCTTTGATCCACGTTTTTATAACCCAAGTAATGGATTTGATCTCAGTTCAGTTAAATATGTATGCAGTTCCGGTGGTAGAGTATCACCAGTTATGGTTGATAATTTAAAAGGGGCTTTTAAGCAGTCCAGAATATTTTTAATGTATGGACTTACAGAAGCTTTTCGTTCTACTTTTCTTCCTCCGGATCAAATTGATTTTCGCCCAGGATCTATTGGAAAGGCGATCCCGGAATCTGAAATCTATGTGCTGGATGACCAAAATAATGACTGCCCTCCAGGTGTACCAGGTGAATTGGTTCATCGGGGGGGATGCATATCTAAAGGATATTGGAATGATGAGGTAAAAACAGCTGAACGCTTTAGGACAATAAGCCGTTTCCCCGGAGAGAGGGTTGTATTCTCTGGAGATCTTGTAAAGACTGATGAAGACGGTTTTATTTATTTTATATCCAGAAAGGATAATATGTTAAAAAATTCAGGTATTCGAATAAGCCCTAGTGAAGTTGAGGAAACCGTTGAAAAGAACAAGAAGATACTTTCTTCTGTAGTATTTGGCATCGAAAACGTTGAGGTAGGTCATGATCTTGTTTTAGTTTACCGGACTCCTGGTAAGGAACCCCTGGCTCAGGGAGAATTAATGAGCTTCCTCAAAGAAAATCTTCCATCTCATATGGTTCCAAAGTACCAGATACATATGCCTGAATTCCCTGCTACAGGAAACGAAGGTAAAATTGACAGAGTGTCAGTGATTGAGGTCGCTAAGAAACAGCTAGGATTTTCCTGACAATGACAAAAACAAGTATTAAGGATATTGAAGACCTTTTAATTCGTCTTGGCTTGCAAAGAAAGGACCGTGTGATGGTTCATAGTTCACTTTTTTCTTTGGGGGTAATCGAAAATGGGGTGGATGGGTTTCATCGGGCATTACTGAATGTTATTGGTAATGAAGGTACCATTATAGTTCCTACGTTTACTCATTCATTCAGACAAGGAAAGGTTTTTAATATCCTAGAAAGCCCGTCCGAAAAGAGCCTAGGTATATATGCTGAATACATCCGTAAAACGCAATCGTCCGTAAGAAGTTCTGATCCGCTATTTTCTATGGCTGCGATTGGGCCGGATGCACAAGAATTAATGAATAGAAAATCGATAAATTGTTTCGGTAAAGGTTCTGTCTATGAAAGGCTCTTTGAAGCTAATGTAAGATACCTTGCACTAGGTATAACATACAGTACCGGTTTATCTGCTTTTATGCATCTCGAAAGACTTGCTAATGTGCCATATCGAAAAGAACTTCGGCTTGAAGGTCGCTCTATAAATACAACCGGAAAGGAGTTTGATGACTCTGCTATTCATTTTGCGCGAGATGAGAACAAATTCTATCAGACTGGAAGAACCAATCGGGAACCTATGGGTGCCATGCTTGAAGAAGCAGGAGTGAGTGTAGCAATCAATTTTAGAAATGGAAGGCACTTTGCTCTTTCATCTAATTCTTTTGAACAATTTGTACTTAATCAGCTCAAAGAAAATCCTATGATAATGTTTGAACTAAAAACACAAGACATATGAAATTACACATAAAGGGATGGAATGATAACTATCAAGGCGGTAGGCTTAATAGATACCCCTTTGATCAGGTAGTAAGCTTTGTTCTTGGCAATTATGCTTCAACAAACAGGGCCAAAGTTAAGATTATTGATATGGGCTGTGGTGGTGGGAACCATGTTAAATTCCTTGCTGATGAAGGTTTTGATTTTTATGGTGTAGATGGCTCAGAAAAATCGATTGAGTTAACAAGTGACCTTGTTGGTGCTTCTTCAAGAGGTAAACTTTCTGTTGCTGATTTTACAAATTTACCTTATGAATCTGATTATTTTGATGCACTTATCGACCGGCAGTCAATGGGTCATAACTCAGCGGCTGATATTGTTTTGATTGTTAAAGAGATATATCGCATTTTGAAAAATGGCGGTCGCTATCATGGTCATGTATTTGGAATAAATGATGAGGGATTTCAGTATGGATTTCATATTGGAAATAATGATTACCAGAACTTTATTGATGGGCACTTTAAAAAGGCCCATCTCGTACATGGGTTTGAAATAGAGGAAATAAAAAAAATATTTGATGCCTTTTCGGAGTTGACTATCCAGAAGCAGGTTATTTATGATGGTCTAACAAATAAACTCAAATATGAGCTGTTCTTCATTAATGCTGTAAAATAGAATGATGAGTGAGAAAATAGAAGATATTGGCAACCAAATGTATAGATGGGCAACCGATCTTTTTCCAATAAACAGAAGCTTAACCGGAGAAGGTGTCAGGGATACATTATTGTATATAAAAGAGAAATTTCCAATGCTTGATATTTATGCAGTGCCATCGGGCCATAAGGCATTTGATTGGGAAATCCCTCAGGAATGGACAATCAGAGATGCATTTATTGCTGATTTAGAAGGCAGAAGGTTGGTTGACTTTAAAGTGAATAATTTACACATTATAGGGTACTCTGAGCCTGTAAATTTAGAAATGGATTTAGACGAATTGCAAGACTATCTTTATTCTTCTGAACAACAGCCGGATGCAATCCCGTATATTACATCATATTATAAACGACGCTGGGGTTTTTGTTTATCTCATAATCAGCGTAAGCAATTATTACCTGGTCGCTATAAGGTGGTTATTGATAGTGAATTGAAAGATGGTGTAATGAATTACGGGGAAATTGTACTTCCCGGCATTAGTAAAAAAGAGATACTACTCTCTACTTATATATGCCACCCTTCAATGGCAAATAATGAGCTATCTGGACCAGTTGTAGCTATGGCCTTAACAAAATATTTACTTGGCATCAAACAAAAGAAATATACTTATAGAATTGTGTTTATTCCAGAGACAATAGGTGCAGTGCTCTACCTGAGCCGTAATGGTGAACACATGAAAGAAAATACAGTAGCAGGATTTGTATTGACTTGTTTAGGAGATGATCTTGCATATTCATTCATGCCATCTAGAATGGGAAATACAATGGCTGACCGAATAGCAAGATATGTTTTTGAAAATAGTGGCCTTGCTTACAAGGAATATAGTTTTTTACAAAGAGGCAGTGACGAACGTCAGTATTGTAGCCCTTTATTCGATTTACCTGTAGTATCTTTGATGCGATCTAAATATGGAACTTACGACGAGTACCATACTTCACTTGATAATCTAAGCTTTATTTCACCAAAAGGATTACAAGGTGGATATGCAGTAAATCAGAAGGCTTTGGAGATTCTCGAGAATAATGATAAATACATTGCTACAATTCCATGTGAGCCAAAAATGGACAAACGTGGGCTAAGAGGTACACTTGGTGGGCCGAAAAAATTAGAGCATGATGTGTTAAACCTTATGAACTTTCTAGCATATGCTGATGGTGAAATGGACTTGATGGAATTATCTAAATACATAAACCTTGATTTTTCTTCGTGTTTGGAGATTGCCAGCATACTTCAGGAACTAGGGTTGATAAAGAAGTTAGGTTAGAAATTGTAAATGCTGATGGCTATAAAATTTATTTCAAGTTATTTTAAAAAAAAGGGAAGTGAGAGATTAAGAAACCTGATGCGTGGTTATCGGGTGCTCAAGCTACATCATGGCCTTGATAAATTGGAGGAGCTAACTGAGAATCTTTACGAAACACCATTTTATCGTAAGAAATTTATCCCTTCAGAAATTATTTTTGGTGTGGCGACAAAAGATGCTGACAAAATTGTTCGACAATTCTTACTCGTTTCATTCGCAAGGTTTAATTTGAATGTATCTCTATTAAGATCTTTGGGAAGTTCTAAGGCTTTAGTTTATCCACTTCCACGTCAATGGCGTAAAGTTGTCAAGAGACATGGTTTTGTAGTTAACGATTTCATGTCTGAGTTTTTGTGGAATTTTAAAGTATTATTATACTATTTCTATTCCCTTTTCTCAATTGTTAAAGCGATATTAAGTTGCATAAAGGGGAGTATAATAAGTAAAGAAATTCCTTTGGGAAAATTTGTTTATTTTGACTCTCTAAATAAGAGTAATTTACCTAGCAAATCTACTGATGGTCAAAGTTTTGATATTATAACATGGTATGAAAAATCTGGAAAAAGATCAAGAGATATAGAAGCAATTGCTCATAATGTTGATGGTGTCGGGAGTTCGGAAATAAATGGGATTCCATTAGTGAATGTTAAATCGGGAATTCCTTTTTTGAATAGGCCATCGCAGATTTTTTCATACTTCTTTTGGAGCTTGAGCGCTTTGTTTGTTGGACTGGCAGAATTTATATCAGGTAATTGGTGGCATGCTTTGATGCTCAATGAGGCTGTAAAAGCAAGACAGATTAGTTTCCAAATGCCATCAAAATTGCCTATAGAGTATTTTTTTCATCACACTCATTGGCTTTATAGACCTTTATGGACTTACGAAGCAGCCAGTAAAGGTTCTGCTGTAACCCTATATTTCTATTCAACAAACTGTGAAAGGTTTAAGAGACCTGAAGGATACCCTAAGTATGATATGAGTTGCTGGCAAACTATGTCCTGGAATAACTACATAGTTTGGGATGATTATCAGGCTAACTTTATAAAGAGGGCTGTGGGAAATGATGTGAATATAGATATTGCAGGTCCTGTACTATTTACTAACAACTCGGAAGAGATGCCTTGCATTCCAGAAAAATCTATAGGGGTTTTTGATGTACAGCCTTTTCGGGATTCTCGTTATCAAATGCTAGGTGAACCTATTGAATATTACACAGCAAAAACAGCTAATGCTTTCCTCACAGATATTCATAAGGCAGCTCGGATTTACGAAAGTACGATGGTGTTAAAATGTAAGAGAAAAATTGGCAATAATCTTCATCCTTCTTATGGCCGTACGGTTGAAACACTTAAACAGAATATTGAAAGCTTTACAGCTATCGACGAGAATATTAATGCAATAAGATTAATACAAAAATGCGCCGTTGTGATTTCGATGCCTTTTACTTCTACTGCGATTCTGGCAAAACAGCACGGAAAACCGTCAATTTATTATGATCCGTGCGGAATTATTCAGAAGGATGACCGTGCCAGTCATGGAATTCCCGTAATAACAGGCATCGAGGAACTAACAAATTGGCTATCTGAATACTTTGGAGTTTTAAAGTAGAAATAGAATGAATGAAAGGGAATTTTTCGAAGTTAAAAAAGAAAAATTTGTGAAACTTGCGCTCGAGTTCATTCAGGAGGCGGCAATGGTTGCCATAGAAAAGCGTGGGGCCTTTCATATTGCACTATCAGGAGGAGAAAGCCCTCGACTAGTTTATCAATCATTAAAAAATATCAGGACGGAATGGGATTTATGGCATATCTGGCTTGCAGATGAGCGTTGCCTTCCATCAGGTGATGAGGACTTGAATATTACATTAATACAAAAGGATTTTCTGAAAGAGGTAGGAATACCAGCAAAAAATATTCATCCAGTAAAAACTGAGAAAGGTCCTATCGCTGCCGCTGATCATTACCTGCAGGAAATTAGTAAAATAAAGACATTTGATCTCGTTTTACTAGGTATTGGCGAGGATGGCCATACTGCCAGTTTATTTCCTGATCATAATATAGGATATAGCTTGCAATCTCCGGATGTCTTACCCGTATTTGATTCACCTAAATATCCGAATGAAAGAGTGAGTTTGTCTTTATCAAGAATTAACACCTCCGAAAAAATACTTTTTCTTGTTACAGGCAATAAAAAGCGTAAAGTTGTAGATTCATTTTTGAAAAACAAAAAGATGCCTGCGACATTAATTAAAGGAAAGATTCGCACCATTTTATTTTATTGTCCCGAATGTTAAAATTTACTTAAATTATGCCCAAGATATTATTTACAACATCAACTTTTAACCTTGACAATTTTATTGAGCGTTCTGTTCTTGAACAAGCAGGTTATGAATTGATAATAAATCCATATGGTAAGAAGTTAACTGAAGAACAAATTGATGCTCTTTTAGATGATGATGTGGTTGGTATGGTAGCCGGCTTGGAGCCGCTAAATGCCTCAGTGCTTGAAAAAACTAAAAATCTAAAAGTTATTTCAAGATGTGGAATAGGTCTTGATAATGTTGACCTTCAAGTAGCAAAGTTAAAGGGTATCAGTGTGTTTAATACTCCGGAGGCCCCAACTCGCTCTGTCGCAGAATTAACTCTAGCACATATTTTAGCTTTTGCTCGTAGAATACCGATATCCGACCAGCTTATAAAACAAGGTCAATGGAAACCGGTGATGGGCTTTTTGCTAGCCAAGCAAACTGTAGGTATTATGGGCTATGGTCGGATTGGTGCTATGGTAAGCAAATTGTTGAAGGTCTTTGGTTGCAGGATCATAATATTCGATCCCTATATTGCCGATTTTGTTGAGGGCATTGAGTTCGTTTCGTTTAATCAACTGATACATGAAAGTGATATAATTACACTTCACTTACCTTATAATGAAAGCACACATCATCTCATTGGAGAAGATCAACTGAAAGCTATGAAAGAAAATGCTTTCTTGGTAAATATTGCAAGAGGTGGTCTTATAGATGAAAATGCATTATATTATGCTCTTAGTGAAGGGAAAATAGCAGGTGCAGCACTTGACTGTTTTGAAGAGGAGCCATATAGTGGCCTGCTTACTAAATGTCAGAATATTCAAATGACCGCTCATATGGGTTCATACGCAAAGGAAGGCAGAGATATGCAGGAAGCAGAAGCTTGTGTTGAGCTTATGAAGGGTCTAAGAAAACATAATTTAATATAACTGCTTATGTCGTTAACAAATTTATTGAATAAAAAAGTACTTGTAATTGGTGGATCAGGTTTTTTGGGAAGCCATGTTGCAGATGCCTTATCGGCAGCGGGATATAGTGTTTCAATACTTGATAGGCAAGAATCAAAATGGAAAAGAGCAGATCAAGAAATGATTGTGGGAGATTTGATGGATTTATCGCTGTTGAACACTTCTATTGAAGGCTGCTATGCCGTTTATAATTTTGCAGCTATTGCCGATCTCGATGAGGCAATTACTAAACCCATTGAAACGGTACGGATAAATATTCTGGGTAATGTTCAAATACTTGAAGTTTGTCGACAAAATAATGTAAGCCGATATGTGTATGCCAGTACAGTATATGTAAATAGCCGCGAGGGAGGATTTTACCGTTGCAGTAAGCGTGCTGCAGAACAATATGTTGAACAATATCAGAATTCTTATGGATTGAATTACACTATATTACGTTATGGCTCATTGTATGGTCCGCGCTCAGACGAACATAATGGTTTATGGAGAGTTGTAAATAAAGCGCTTGAAACTGGTAAAGTTAGCTATCATGGAAATGCTGAAGCCATGCGCGAATACATTCATGTGGTGGATGCGGCGAGAGCAAGTGTGGTAGCATTGGAAGATGATTTTAAAAATGAGCATGTTGTGCTTACTGGGCAAGAACCAATGCGTGTAATGGATTTATTGAAAATGCTTGCTGAGATTTTAGGAATGTCACAAGATGTTGAGTTTATAGATAGTGAACATCCTGGACATTATATAAGAACTCCATACGCATATCAACCTCAATTGGGAAGAAAGTATGTACCGCCTTTACATGTAGACCTTGGACAAGGTTTGTTGGAATTAATCTTAGAAATACAAAAAAGAAACATCAGTTAAATCATAGTAAATGAAAGGAAAAATCAAAAAAATTATAAAAGCAAGTGTAGGTTCGCTTATAAAAACTTGCCATAAAAGTAAACAAGGTCATTATCTTAATACTTCATTCATAGATTCAATAATGGGTCAACAAACACAGGTCTCTTATAATGGCCTTAAGTTGATTTTCTCTACTCCAAATAGACTATGTCACTGGCGTGCAAATACTTTTGCAAGTAAGGAACCCGAAACTCTGGAGTGGATTGAAGGATTGAATGAAAATTCTGTTTTATGGGATATTGGTGCAAATGTTGGTCTTTATTCAGTATATGCAGCAATGAAGAAGAAATGCAGAGTTTGGTCTTTTGAACCATCTGTATTTAACCTTGAATTGCTTTCAAGAAATATATTTCTAAATAATCTTTCAGATCAGATATGTATTGTACCAATTGCATTAAGTGATAAACTTGGGTCAAGTCAGATGCAGCTTACTACTACTGATTGGGGTGGGGCATTGTCTACTTTTGGTGAAGATTTTGGCTGGGACGGGCAGTCAATCAAAAAAGTGTTTGAATATAAAACACTTGGAATTAGTATAGATCAGTCAGTTAGTTTGCTGGGTATTCCATCTCCGGATTATATAAAAATTGATGTAGATGGTTTAGAACATTTTATTCTCAAAGGCGGAAAAAATGTTTTGAATCAGGTCAAGGGAGTCCTTATTGAGGTAAATGATGATTTCCATGCACAAGCAAATGAATGCAAAGATTTGTTAACCAATGCTGGGTTGGTTCTAAAGGAAAAACGCCATTCTGATATGATAGCAAATAATAGTTACGGATTTGAAAACTCATATAATCAAATATGGATTCGAAAGTAAAAGTTAAAAGGTTAATTTCAGAAAAAAGTATAATTTTTTGGGATTTTGATGGAGTTATAAAGGAATCAGTTGAAATAAAGACGAAGGCTTTTGTTCAGTTGTTTTCTTCATTCGGAAAAAATGTAGCAGAGTTGGTTAAATTTCATCACGAAGCCAATGGTGGAATGTCTAGATATAATAAATTTCCAATTTATTTGAAATGGTCTGGGGTTGAACCGACTCAAAATATAATTGAAGAGTATAACCAAAAATTTAATTTATTGGTTTTTTCTGAAGTATTGAAAGCAAAGTGGGTAGAAGGTGTTGAAGAATTTCTAAGAACCAATAAGTACAATCAATTATTTGTATTGGTTTCAGCAACTCCGCAAAGTGAATTGGAGTTGATTGTCAAAGAACTTGATCTGGATCGATTATTTATTGGAATATATGGTGCTCCTACAAGTAAAGTTTCAGCAATTGCAGAAATGCTAAAAAAACTTAACAAAGGTGTTTCTCAAGCGTTGATGATTGGAGATGCTAGAGCTGATCGCGATGCTGCAATTGCAAATAATATATCTTTTTTACTGCGGCGACATGAATCAAATATTGACGTGTTTTCTGACTACAAAGATCTATCAATTTTAAATTTTAAAGGAATATGATCAACCGAATTGAGAAATTAAAATTGATAAGAACACAATTGCATTCAGGCAGACCTTCAATCGGAAGCTGGATTCAGATACCTCATCCCTCAATCGCTGAGATTATGGGTCAGTCAGGGTATGATTGGATAGCTGTTGATATGGAACATGGGTCAATTGATGTTAGCCAGCTTCCTGATATTTTTAGAGCGATTGAGCTTGGTGGTACTTTGCCACTAGTTAGAGTATCTCATGGCAATGCAAAAGATTGTAAACAAGCTCTGGATGCAGGAGCAGGTGGTATAATCGTTCCGATGATAGAATCTGCAGAACAATTAATTCAAGTTAGAGACTGGTGCAGGTGGCCTCCTTTTGGTATTCGTGGTGTAGGATTTTCACGTGCAAATCTTTTTGGGAAATACTTTGATTCTTACTTTAATGAAGCACAAACTCCGCTTTTAGTTGCAATGATTGAACATTTCCGTGCCGTTGATAATTTACAGGAAATTTTAAATGTTGAGGGATTGGATGCTATATTCGTAGGACCATATGACTTGTCTGCATCAATGGGTATTACCGGTAATTTTGATCATCCGGACTTTAAGAGAGCGATGGATAAAATTATCAACCTCTGTAAAAGTAATAATAGACCTTGCGGTGCTCATGTGGTTGCTCCTGATCCATCTTTACTTGAACAGCGGCTTAATGAAGGATATCAGTTCATTGCTTATTCAATAGATTCAGTCTTTTTATTAAAGAGCGTTCAGAATCCAATAAGTTAATATATTTCAAGAATTGGCACTAAATATACTTAGAAAAGCTTTTAATAGCATTCGCATAAAATACTATAAATTCAGATATTTTGGAAATAATTATATCCAGGGTGAGCATTCTATATCTGATTTAAATAAGATAATTGTCAATAAATCTTCTTCAGGAAAGGTGATTTTGGGTGATTATATTATATGTAATGCTGAGTTATATAGTTTTTTGGGAAAAGGTATTATTAGTATTGGGGATTGTAGCTATATTGGACAAAACTCACGAATATGGGCCTTGAAATCTGTATCTATTGGCAAAAGAGTCCTTATTTCACATAATGTTTTTATTGTAGATAATCTTACTCATCCCATGGATTCTCAAATGCGTCACCAGCAATATATGGCTAAGTTTGGATTTCCATTCCCAACCTCTATTAATTTAGAAGAAGAAGAAATAATAATCGAAGATGATGTGTGGATTGCTGCTAATGTAATAATTTTGAGTGGGGTCCATATAGGTAAAGGTGCAGTAATTGGGGCTGGTTCAGTAATCACGAAGAATATTGCTGCAGGATCTGTTGTTGCAGGTAATCCTGCAAAAATTTTGAGAGAAAATTAAGTCATATTTCAAATTTATATATAAAAATTTATGCCAATTCCAATTTTATGCCCTTTATGTAAATCCGGATCAAATGTTCAATCTATTGTTACTCCCCATGTTTATGGTGATGTGACTAAATCAAGGGCTTTTTATCATTGTAACAAATGTGATGTTAGATATCAGTATCCATCTTTGACTTCTGATGAAGAGACAAAGTTTTATGCGGCTGAGTTCGAAGGCTTCATGGCAGGTAGAAGTGGAGATGCCGGCGGCTGGCTTGGTACAGAAAGTCATATACGAGCAAATGAATCAACAATGCTGCGCAGAATGAAATACTTGTCTCCATTGGTAAAACAAGGTTCGACTATATTGGAGGTGGGGTGTTCTTCTGGTTTTATGTTATTCCCTTTTCAGAAAATGGGTCATAATTGTACTGGTATTGAACCTTCTGGTTTTTTTAGTGAATATGTAAGAAAACACGATATTGATGTATATCCATCAATTGATGATTTACAAGTTAAAAACCCTAAAAAGAGGTTTGATGTAATTATGCACTTCTTTGTACTTGAACATATTGCAGATCCTTTGGCATTTTTGGAGGCTCAATATAATATGTTAAATCCAGGAGGTAAAATTATTTTTGAAATTCCTAATGCTGCTGATGTTCTTTATTCAGTCTATGACATACAAGCATTTGAAAGATTTTATTGGTCAGTTGCCCACCCTTGGTATTTTACTGAACAATCATTGATTTACCTTTTGGATAAATTGAATAAACCATATGAGATATTGTTTGATCAGCGTTATGATCTCTCAAATCATATGATTTGGGCAAGAGATGGTAAGCCGGGTGGGATGGGTCGTTTTACAAGCCAATTGGGTGAGGAATTGGAAGAATTTTACAAGGCATCTTTAATAAAGAGGAAAAAGTGTGATACTTTAATTGGTGTTTTAACGAAAGAGTAAGATGAAAAGAATTTTAATTACTGGAGTTGCAGGGTTTATTGGATCTCATATCGCCATGCGGTTTATATCAAATGGCTATGAAGTTATCGGAGTTGATGATCTTTCGGGTGGAAAAGAGGAGAATATTCCTGCCGGAATTCAATTTATAAAAGGCGATCTTGCAAAAGTTGATACCATTTCATTATTACCTGATAATTGCGATCTTATTTTACATCTTGCAGGTCAATCATCAGGAGAGATAAGTTTTGATGATCCAGTTGCTGATCTGGAGAAAAATGCAGTTTCTACATTAAATTTAATTCATTATGGTATCAAGAACAAGTCCTCAAAACTTGTTTACGCCAGTTCTATGTCTGTTTATGGTTCTGTTCCCGATCAACCTATAAATGAAACTTATCACACTATCCCTTTGTCTTGTTATGGGGTAGGGAAATTGGCAGCAGAGTGTTATCTCAATGTTTATAAAAATCAACTGCCTTATGTTGCTTTAAGAATGTTTAACGTATATGGCCCAGGACAGGATTTGAGTAATATGCGCCAAGGAATGGTTAGCATTTTTCTTGCTCAGGCTCTTAGTACTGGTAAAATATTGGTTAAAGGAAGTACTGAAAGATTTAGAGATTTTATCTACATTGATGACGTGGTTGAAGCATGGTTCAGAGCTGCAACTAATATCTCAGTAAATAATTTAATTTTGAATTTAGGTACGGGAAAAAGGACTACTATTTCTGATTTATTAAATGAAATATGTAATTCATTTCCCGGTACAGAATATTTTGTTGAAGGATCCACTCCCGGAGACCAGAATGGGATATTTCCTGATGTGATAAGGCTGAAGAAAATACTCAAAATGAAAGAGTTCAAAGATTTGAAATCAGGCATTCAATTATTCGCTGAATGGGCTCAAAAACAATATTAAACTAAAATCTCCTTTTTGTTATGAATATAATAGCTCTTATACCTGCCCGTATGGGTAGTAGTCGTTTTCCCGGTAAACCAATGTATTCAATTGCCGGCAAGCCTATGATTGGCCATGTATATGAACGTGTAAGTAAATCTCCTCTGTTATCACTTACAGCAGTAGCAACATGTGATCAGGAAATATATGATTATATCGAATCAATAGGGGGAGTTGCTGTCATGACAAGTAACAAACATGAAAGAGCTTCAGATCGTTGTGCTGAAGCTCTTGAGAAACTTGAAGCTATTAATAATGTCAGATATGATATTGTTGTAATGGTTCAAGGTGATGAACCAATGACACATCCTGCCATGATTGCCGAGGCGGTAAAACCTATGTTGGAGGATTCTTCTATCCAAGTTGTTAATTTATTGGGAATAATTAAAAATCATGAGGAACATGATGATAGGAATTGTATTAAAGTTGTTTGTGACCTTCAAAGTTATGCGATGTATTTCTCGCGCGAACCTATACCTACTAGATCCAAGACAGATAAAGTTCCAATAGGCAAACAGGTCTGTATAATACCCTTCCGCAGAAATTTTCTTATTGAATACACAAAGCTCGAACCAAGCCCTCTTGAAATTGCGGAATCAATTGATATGTTAAGAGTTTTAGAACATGGCAAAAAAGTTAAAATGGTAAAAACCAACTATGATTCTAAATCTGTGGATACGCTTGAAGATTTAATAAATGTAGAAAAATTAATTTTAGAATTTGGACTCGAATTATAAAGAAAAGCCTAACACTAATTATAATAAAATACTAATCTGCGAAGACGAAAAATCAGTTTTACCTGATTTTGATTTAGTTATACTTTGGAATGATTTTTATAGTCTTGACTCAAATATAATATCGTTATCAAAATATGTTGAATTAAATGCAGAATATTATAGGAGTTTATATTTGTCATGGGTTTATAATTTCTCAAAATCCCGCATTAATGGAGTAGAGGTTTCTGATTATTTAAAACTCGAGAAGGAATTTAAATATTGGCCATTAACATCAATAGCACAAAAATTTAACATTTCTGACACTTCGTTTATTAATGATTCAATTAAATTGTTTGCTCTTGAAAGGATTATTTTAGACAATCTACCTGAAGAAATTCATGTTAATTTGGATAGCGATATTATTAGGTTGACTATTAAGGAGTTTTGTAAAAAATCTCGAATCAAATGCATTCAAAATACACATAAGTGTAAATTTCGATTAAATAAATATGTACATGCAATCTTCTTAGTTCTAAAAGCTTTTTTATTTTTTTTGAAATATGCTTTTAATTATTTGATAATAAATTATAATAATTCTAGGAACAAATACTATCCATCTGGTCAAATTAGTTTTATTGATATTTTAGTTCATTTTGACAGAAAGGCTTTTGCAAATGGCTTTTTCATTTCTAATTATTGGACTAAATTAGTTGATAAAATGTCAGAATTAAAAATAGATACAAACTGGGTCCATACCTATTATGAATATAATAATAATGCCACATTTAGCGAAGCTAGAAAAAGCATTAATCAAATAAATTCTAGAAATATTAATGAGCAGCATCATAGCATTTTTGAAAGTAGTTTGTCTTTCGATGTGTTTCTTAGCTCATTATTAATTTATTTGGAAACTTTATTTAAAAGCATTCGATTATCATTCCTAAATAAAAAATATTACTCTCCATTAAATTCAAATTTGAATTTTGAATTATTGTTTAAAAAAGAATTTATGGAGTCTTTATTAGGACCCAATAAGATTTTAAACATTATTCGATTCAAATTATATCCGAAATTTTTTAAAAAATTTCCAAAACAAAAATTAGGGTTTTATTTACAGGAATTTCAGCCTTGGGAGTCAATTTTAGTATATACTTGGAAAAAAATGGGATTTGGTGATATTATTGGTGTTCCTCACTCAACTATAAGATTTTGGGATCTTCGATATTTTTTTGATTCTAATATTTTTAAAGATAGAATAATTGACTATTATTTTCCGGATAAGATTGCTGTAAATGGAAATATCGCGAAGCAGTTATTAATAAAGTCAAACTTTCAACATGATATTTTAATTGAAGTCGAAGCCCTTAGATACTTACATTTAATAAATAAATCAAATACAAATAATTCATTTAAAAAAAAATCTAATGAGTTTTATATTTTGATTTGTGGAGATTTTCTAGAATCTACAAATAAAAAAATTCTAACAAAATTAACAGATGCCATTAATTTTTTAAACTTAAACTTAAAAATATATTTCAAACCACATCCGGCATTTTCTTTTAATCCATTTGATATTAATCAAAATATAATTATAATTGAAGACAACCTTGAAAATATTTTAGAAAATTTTGATATAGTAATTACAAGCAATATTTCATCATCTTCTGTTGATGCGTATGCAAAGGGAATTCCTGTTATTCAATATTTAGATGGCAAATATTTTAATATGACACCGTTACGAGATAATTTCGATATAGGATATTTTTCAAATTCCATCGAACTTCTCAGATTATTATCAAATTTCAAACAAAAAAATAGTTTCAGCAACAATTTTTTTTATCTAGAATTGGAAATTCCAAAATGGATACGTTTAATACAATTTTATTTAAATTAAAATTAAAATATATGATTGTACATGTGTAAAATTTCTATAGTAATAGCAACTTTGGGTGGTGTAAAATTGAATAATACAATAAAATTGTTAAATAAAGGGTCGTTAATCCCAAATGAAATATTAGTTTGTATTCCCGTGTCCAGTAAATTTAATGAGAATTTTAATTATTCGAATGTTCGAATAATACGCACCTTAGAAAAAGGTCAAGTTTCACAAAGAATAGAAGGATTCAAACAAGTTGAAAATGAGTTTGTTTTGCAAATTGATGATGATATTTGTGTGGAGAATGATTTTTTAAAGAATTTATATAATTTGTTCATTACTCTTCCTGAAAATAGTGCCATTGCACCTTCTTTTATTTTTTTAAATTCTAGTCACCATGTTTATCCAATTTCTAATGGGTGGCTTAATAAAATTTATTATTATCTAATCAATGGGAGACTAGGATATCAGCAAGGTGTTATTACAATGTCTGGAACAGAGATTGGAGTAAATGCTTCTTTTTCAGAAAAAATTTTAGTTGAATCAGAGTGGTTGCCTGGAGGGTGTGTTTTGCATCGAAAAAAAAATCTTATTTTATCTAATTATTTTCCATTTGCTGGAAAAGCTTTTTGCGAAGATCTATTTCATTCGTGTGAACTAAAAAAGATTGGTCTTAAATTATTTGTGAGCACTAAAGTGTATGTAGAGATTGATGATCCGAGAAATGATGTCTTAACATTTAAAAATCAAATTTTTAATTTATTGAGTGATTATAAGATACGTTCATTTTTTTGTAAAAAATATAAAAGTAAAACCATCAATTTTTATATTTACTATTTGCTGAGATTTAATTCAATTTTATTAAAAAAAATATTTTGAATCACAGCATGAATTTTAATAATAAGATTCCAAATTCTAATATTTCATTATTTGTCAAATTGTACATTTGGTCAATTATAATTGACCCGTTATTGTTTTTTATATTATTTGAAAAATCTAGTACAGGTATTTCTGGAAATATAAGTAAGCTATTGCAATTATTTGTTTTGCTTTTATTACTTTTTAATAATACAAAACATAGTAATTCAATAAAGTTCCCCAATCCTTTTAATAAAATAAACAGGTTTTTCACTTATTATTTTATTCTAACAATATTTTCTGGTTTTGTTGGTATTATTCAAGGTGCTTATTCTATAAATAGTAATTTTATACATCCGGAAGAGTACAATTTTTTCTCCAATTTTATTAATGGTCCTTATGTAAGATCAATTTTTGAATATTTTATTACTTTGTATAATTTTGCATATTTTGTATTGCTTCCAGGTTACATAATTAAAAACGATTCTGAATTAAATTATTTTTTTAGTGTATTTTCAAAATTTTTCATGTATTCAATTGTTTTAGGATACTTAGATTTAATCTTAATTCAATTTTTTAATATCCCATTTTTACCTAGACATCTTTCTGATTGGGTACACCCAGGCAATAGGTTTCATGGTTTAGCTGGAGAACCCCGCGACGCATTTGTTTATTTAATTTTTTCAATAGGTATTTTTAATTTAAAGCAAATGTGGTACAATAATGATTACATAAATAAAAAAATGCTTTTATTTATTTTAGTAACTATGCTTTTAACCCAATCTGGTTCTGGATTAATAGGAGTCTTGTTTTCAGCTGTATTATTGTTCTTATTTAAAACAGATAGTTTTTCTTTGAAGAAGTTTTTTCAAATTATTGGTGCAATGTTTGTCCTAATTACAATAGTTTATATTGGTACAATTACTAGTGAACGTATTGATTTATATTTAAAAACATTTCCAGAACTTTGGGAAGCAATTGGAGAAAAAGAATCAGTGCCGCCAATTTTTTTGGGACAAATGAGCAATATTTATCCAATGTGGGACTTGCTTAATTCAATTATAAATTTTAATTTCTTTCCTATATTAATTGGTAGAGGATTGGGTTCCGCATCTGCTGTAAGTAACAGAATGGGTGGCATGAATGAATTAATGAATGCTCATTCACAATTGGTTCGTTTGTTGTATGAGTCGGGACTGATTGGAGTCTGGTTTTATATACAAGCTTTTTTACAGCCTGTTAAAATAATATTGAAAAACAGTTCTTTGCACCTAAATAGAGATATATATATATATATAATTTTGTTTTTGTTGGGGGCATATTTTGGACATCGTTCAAATACTTTATTTATATACTTGGGTATATTCTTATTAGTGTTTAAAAAATTGAATTTAAAGCTAAAATAATTTTAATTATATATGTTGTTACTTGATGGTTTATACATAAATACTGGAGGTGGAAAAATTCTATTAGACCTTATAGTTAAATATTTATTTGATAATTCAATAGATACAATATTCTTGTTTGATAAAAGATTAGAGGACAATTATAATTATTTGCCAAGTAAATCAAAATATTTTTTAACTCCGTCTCTAATTCAAAGACATTTATTTTATAAGAAGAATAAAAATAGATTCAAATCTGTTTTAGTTTTTAATAATATTCCACCTACTATAAAATTAGATTGTCGAGTTTATACATATTTTCACAATGTTTTATATCTAGAAGGAAATCTATTCACTAATTTTTCGATTTTCTTAAAGAGTAAAGTAGTTAGATATTTTAGTAATAATACAGATAAATGGGTTGTACAAAGTAATTATGTTAAGAGTATTCTTTCTAAAAAGTGGAAAATCGAAGGTAGTAACATTTTAATATTGCCTATCTTCAATGACCAGAATATTGCGAAAACTCATTTCTCAACTAACAAACCGAAAAACAGTATAAGTTATATATATGTGAGTGACGGACATGAGCATAAAAATCATTTAAGATTATTTGAGGCTTTTGAAATGTTTTACAGAAACAATAAAAATTGTTCTCTAATCGTCACAATTAGTGACTTGCACTCTAATTTAAAACAGAAAATATTACAATTAAACCAAAGAGGCATACCTATTATTGATATTGGGTTTGTTACGTTTGAAAAATTAACATATCAGTATTTAAATGCCGATATCGTTATTTTCCCAAGTCTTCACGAGAGCTTTGGACTTGGACTTATAGAGGCGGCAAAATTTAATTTACCTATTATGGTGTCAAATCTTCCATATGCATATGAAGTTGTTGAACCAAATATTACTTTTGACCCATTTTCTTCAAGTGAAATTTATAATGCATTTATAAAATCAAATGAAATTTTAGATAAGAAATCAAAAATTAAGTGTGAAAATAAAATTAATCAATTAATTAACGAAATAAAATAATACAATTATGACTTCAAATTTTAATGACGCAACCTTATTAATTACTGGTGGAACAGGTTCTTTCGGAAATGCCGTGCTAAAGAAATTTTTAAACACTAATATTAAAGAAATAAGAATATTTAGTCGTGATGAAAAAAAACAACACGATATGCGTGTTGAATTGAATGATCCTAAAGTTAAATTTTATATTGGTGATGTAAGGGACTATAATAGTGTAAACGCTGCCTTATTAAATGTTGATTACGTTTTTCACGCCGCAGCTTTAAAGCAAGTTCCTTCTTGTGAATTTTACCCACTTGAAGCGGTGCGAACAAACGTTTTAGGAACTGAAAATGTATTAAATGCGGCAATAAATCAAAATGTAAAAAAAGTAATTTGCTTAAGTACAGACAAGGCTGTTTATCCAATTAATGCTATGGGCATTTCTAAGGCTATGATGGAAAAAATTATGGTCGCTAAATCTAGGAATTCGGGAAACACTATTTTAGTTGGTACTAGATATGGAAATGTCATGGCATCTAGAGGATCCGTTATACCTTTATTTTATGACCAAATTATAAATAACTCTCCTATAACAATCACTGATCCTAAAATGACTAGATTTATGATGTCATTGGATGATGCTGTTGAATTGGTATTATATGCTTTTGAAAATGGGAAAAGTGGAGATATTTTTGTTCAAAAAGCACCTTCATCTACAATTGAAGAACTTGCGATTGCTCTTAAAAAGATATACAATTCAGATGTGCCTATAAATATAATCGGTACAAGACATGCTGAAAAATTATATGAAACTTTACTGTCTAAAGAAGAATTATTAATGTCTGAAGATCTTGTGAATTATTTTAGAATTACTGCCGATAATAGAGATTTAAATTATAACAAATATTTTTCAGAAGGATTTGATATTGCCCCTACTTTAGAAGACTATCATTCTCATAATACTAAAAGATTAAATCAGAATGAACTTATTGATTTATTAAATAAAATCGGTTATAAATAAGAATATATGAGAATATTAATCTTAGGCGGTAATGGTATGATTGGGCATAAAATGTATCAAATAATATCTAAAATTCATAATGATACATGGGTTACACTTAGGAATAATTTAAAATCGTATAAATATTCAAGTATATACGATTTTAATAAAATTATAGATTGTATTAATTTACTTGATTTTGATAATTTAATTAAATGTTTAAATAAAATTAATCCCGATATAATTATTAACTCATGTGGCATTACTATTCGCAGAGGAGTTAATGAAATTGTATCAAATAGTATAATTTTAAATAGTGGATTGCCACATATTTTAAACGAGTGGGTTTGCCTTAATAATAAGAGACTTATACACTTTAGTACCGATTGTGTTTTTTCAGGAAGCAAAGATTTTTATTTTGAAGATGACTTTAAAGATGCAACAGATGTTTATGGATTAACAAAATCACTTGGAGAAATAAATAATTCATCAAATACAATTACACTAAGAGGATCAATGATAGGAAGAGAGCTTGATAATAAAACTGAATTGCTAGAGTGGTTTTTAAAACAAAACAAAACAAAAATATATGGATTTTCTAACGTAGTATACTCAGGAATTTCTACGATAAAAATGGCGGAAATAGTCTTAAAAATCATAAACGAATACCCAAATTTATCAGGAATTTATAATGTTTCTTCAAAAGCAATTTCAAAAATGGACTTGTTGATTTTATTCAATAAATATTTCAATACAAATGCAATAATTAATGAAGACGTATCCAAAATGTCCAAAAAGAGACTAGTATCAAAAAAATTATTTGACGAATTAGGGATTGAACAACCTACTTGGGAAGATCTAATTATTGAATTGCAACTTGACTCAATTCTTCATAGCGACTTATACAATTAAAAAATAATATTTATGATTACAAAAGTAATGACAATAGTTGGCACAAGGCCAGAGATTATTAAACTAAGTAGGGTAATGGCCGAATTAGATAAATTTGTTGAGCATATTATTGTTCATACGGGACAAAATTATGACTATGAATTAAATGAGATATTTTTTTCTGATTTAGGCGTAAGAAAACCCGACTTTTTTTTAAATGCGGTTGGAAAAACAACCGCAGAGACCATAGGAAATATTTTAATTAAATCAGATGAAATATTTGAAAAGATAACTCCTGATGCAGTTTTATTTTATGGTGATACAAATTCTTGTTTAGCTGTAATTTCTGCGAAGAGAAGACAAATACCAATATTTCATATGGAAGCTGGAAATAGATGTTTTGATCAAAGAGTTCCGGAAGAATTAAATAGAAAAATTGTAGATCACTTGAGTGATATTAATATGCCACTTACCGAACATGCAAGAAATAATTTAATTATGGAGGGCATTCGTCCAGAAACAATTATCAAGACAGGTTCTTGTATGAAAGAAATACTAGCTTATTATAAAGTAAATATCGAGCAATGTGATATATTAAACAGGCTTAATATATCTAAAAATAAATATTTTATAGTTTCAATTCATAGAGAGGAAAATGTAGATTACCCCGATAATTTAAAAAAACTCGTTGATTCCTTAAATGCCCTAGCAGAAAAGTATAATTTACCAGTAGTCGTATCAACTCACCCTAGAACTCAAAAGCGTTTAGATGACATTAAAGATCTTATAGTATTAAATCCACTAGTAAAATATATGAAGCCAATGGGTTTTTTTGATTATATCAATTTGCAAAAAAATGCCTATTGCGTAATCTCTGATAGCGGTACAATAACTGAAGAATCTTCAATTCTTAATTTTCCAGCAATTATGATAAGGATGGCGCACGAACGTCCAGAAGGTATGGACGAAGGTACTGTAATTATGTCCGGAATTGAAAGAGAAAGAGTTATCGAAGCTGTAAATGTTGTAGTTTCTCAGTTTTCTACTAATAGTAATTCAATTAAAATTATTGAAGATTATAATGTTGAAAATGTTTCGATTAAAGTAGTTAGAATTATTTTAAGTTATATTGATTTTGTAAATCGGACTGTTTGGAAAAAAGATATTGTAAAAAAGCAATTTTATAATGTTTAATTATAAAATTTTACAAGAATGCGGATATTAATAATAACACAATATTTTTGGCCGGAAAATTTTAAAATAAATTCACTTGCCACCGAACTGCAGAATCGAGGTCATGAAATAGAAGTACTAACCGGAATGCCTAATTATCCAAATGGTAGAATATTCAAAGGATATTCTTTTTTTAAAAAAAACATCGAGTATTGGAATAATATAAAAATTTATAGATCTATACTAATTCCAAGGTTTTCTGGTTCAGGTGTTAATTTGTTTTTGAATTATACTTCATTCGCTTTTTTTGCATCAATTAAATTACTTTCAATTAGGCAGAAGCCTGATTTGATCTTTGTATATGAACCTTCCCCAATAACGGTTGGTATTCCAGCAATATTTGCAAGATTTAAATTTAAGGGTACACGAATTTTTTTTTGGGTACAAGATTTATGGCCTGATAGTTTAAAAGACGCTGGATCAATAAAAAATAAGACTTTATTAAATATTGCAGATAGTATAACTAGATTAATATATAAAAAATGTGATTTAATTTTAGTACAGTCAAAAGCTTTTATTGATTATATTCATAATCAGGGTGTTGAAAAAAACAAGATTAAGTATTTCCCAAATCCAACTGAAAAATTTTATAAAGCTGTCGATGTTCAAAATGACTATAAAATTCATTTTCCAGATGGATTTAATTTAATTTTTGCCGGAAATGTAGGTGAGGCTCAAGGATTTGATACTTTAATTTTAACTGCACAAAAATTAAATCAACTAAACATACCTATTTATTGGAATATTTTAGGTGACGGACGCTCAAAAAATCAGTACATTAAAAAAATATCAAAACTTAATTTGTCTAAAAATTTTATTTTCCATGGATCTTTTTCTGCAGAAGAAATGCCATATTTTTTTACTTGTGGTGATGCTTTAATAGTTTCATTAAAAAAGAGTAAAATATTTTCCATGACAATTCCAGCTAAAGTTCAATCTTATCTTGCTTGTGGAAAGCCTATAATTGCTTCACTTGACGGCGAAGGAGCTCGAATAATTGAAGAATCGAATTCGGGTTATGTTTCACCGTCGGAGGATGTTGAAAAATTACTCAATAATATCATTAAATTATATAATCTTTCAAATCAAGACAAAAAATTGCTTGGTTTAAATGCCAGAAAATATTTTGAACGAGAGTTTTCTTTTGATATTTTAATTAATAAGTTTGAAACTTTCATTAATGATTAAGTTGCATAATTCTATATTTATAAAGGGATATTCTCGATTTGTAGGTTTAAATATTATTAAAGCAATCAATTCGAATTTTGTCTTTTTAAAAAAAGGTAGTAAAATTGAAATTGATGAAGATATAGTTATTTACATAGCGGGCAAAGCAAATGATTTTAAAAATGTTTATTTTTCTGATGTATATTAAAAAGTTAATACTTATTTAACAAAGGAGATATTTGATGCTTTTTTGTTGTCACATGCTAAGGTTTTTATTACCCTTAGATCAGTTAAGGGAGTTAAAGATGTTGTAAATGATAGATTGAATGAAGATGCAATTCCTAGCCCAACAACTCATTGTGGCAAAAGTAAGATGTTAGCTGAGCAATATATATTATCTAAAGAAATTCCTGAAAATAAACATGTTTATATTCTGAGACTCTATATGATTCATTGACAATGTAATAAAGTTTATTTGAATTTGCTTTACAAAATAGTTTCAAAAGTTGTTCCTTGGCCACTTGGTGCTTTTGAAAATAAACGCTTTTTTTGTAATATTGATAATTTGATTTTTATAATAAAAGAATTTATTGAACGAGAAGATATCTCTTCTGGGGTTTATAATGTTGCAGATGATGAAGCTCTCTCTACTAATGATGTAATTGGGCTGATTTTATCATCAAAAGGGTTGCAAGTGAAAATTTTGAGTCTAAATAAATCATTTATTAATGTTTTGGCCTGAGTGGAAGATTTTCTAAAATTATAACTCAACACCGATTGTTTACAAAAATTAATTGAATGTTATGTGGTTACTCATTCTAAGATTAAATCTGAACTAGGCAAGTTTTTACCTGTTTCAACAAAAGTGGGACTAATTAAAACATTTCAATCATTTTCTTCAAATAGTTAATTGTTTTCAACTTATTTATGTATTTTTATTTAATCTTAAATATTTCTTTTTGTTGAAAAAGCGAAACTAAGTGATGATAGTTTCCCTTTTTTCTTAAAAAAAATGCTATATAGTTTACTTACATTTTCTGTATGCACTACTTTTTAATTATTTTAGAATTTATTTCAGAAGAGAGAAGTTGAAATTATATTACAACCCTGTCTTATATAGATAATATCATTACTAATTGAATAATCTAATGAGTATTACTTTTAGCTTTTATATAAAAAAATATGTGTATTTAGGTTAGGATCTCTGTTGAATCAAAATTATTTTTTTCAATATTATTTAATAGATATTATCGCAAAAAATAAACATTACTTTACTCGCACTATAAAAATTCATCTAAATAATACAATATGCCTTATTTATTTACATCTGAAAGTGTTTCTGAAGGACATCCAGATAAAGTAGCGGATCAGATTTCTGACGCTTTAATCGACAACTTTTTAGCATTTGATCCACAATCAAAAGTGGCTTGTGAAACTTTAGTAACTACTGGTCAAGTAGTACTTGCTGGTGAAGTAAAGTCTAAAGCCTATTTAGATGTGCAAGATATCGCACGTGGTGTAATCAAGAAAATTGGCTACACTAAAAGTGAGTATATGTTTGAAGCAAATAGTTGTGGTATCTTATCAGCTATTCACGAACAGTCTGCAGATATTAATCAAGGTGTTGATAGAAAAAAGAAAGAAGAGCAAGGTGCTGGCGACCAAGGTATGATGTTTGGTTATGCAACCAACGAAACCGATGATTATATGCCATTGGCACTTGACTTAGCGCACAAAATCTTAATTGAGCTTGCTGCATTAAGAAGAGAAAACAAGGCTATCAAATATTTACGTCCCGATGCAAAGTCTCAAGTAACACTTGAGTACAACGATAAAAACGAGCCTGTACGTATCGATGCGATTGTGGTATCTACACAACACGACGATTTTGATAAAGAAGGTAAAATGCTCGAGAAGATTAAAAAAGACATCATTGAAATTTTAATCCCTCGCGTAAAAGCAAAGTACAAGAAGTACGCAAAATTATTTAACAAGGATATCAAATATCATATTAACCCTACTGGTAAGTTTGTAATTGGTGGACCACACGGTGACACTGGTTTAACAGGCCGTAAAATTATCGTAGATACTTACGGTGGTAAAGGTGCACATGGTGGTGGTGCTTTCTCTGGTAAAGATCCTAGTAAGGTAGACCGTTCTGCAGCTTATGCAACGCGTCACATTGCTAAAAACTTAGTAGCTGCTGGTGTAGCTTCTGAAGTACTCGTGCAAGTTTCTTACGCAATTGGTGTTGCGAAACCAACATCTATTAACGTAAACACTTACGGTACTGCTAAAGTAAAATTAACCGATGGTCAAATTGGTAAGTTGGTAGAATCTATTTTTGATATGCGCCCTTACTTTATTGAGCAGCGTTTAAAATTAAGAACGCCAATGTATAGTGAAACTGCTGCTTACGGTCATATGGGTCGTAAAAATGAAGTGGTTACTAAAACATTTACAACTCCTGATGGTAAATCAAAAACCATGAAAGTAGAACTATTTACTTGGGAGAAATTAGATTATGTTTCCAAGGTTAAAAAGGCCTTTGGATTATAATAAATAAACAAAGCGAACCCCGTTTCTACGGGGTTTTTTTCTAAATTTTATTTTGGAATGCACGTTACTGAACATTTAGCAAAGGCAAAAGACACATTGCTATCATTTGAGGTATTGCCGCCATTAAAAGGCCGTACCATTTCTTACATATATGATCATTTGGACCCATTAATGGAGTTTAAACCCTCTTGGATTAATGTAACTTATCACCGTAGCGAAACTATTTCACGAAAAAACGAGGCAGGGATAGAAGAAAGAGTGGATGTAAGAAAGCGTCCAGGTACAGTGGGCATTTGTGCGGCTATTATGAACCACTATAATGTAGATGCCGTACCACATATTATTTGTGGAGGGTTTTCTAAAAGAGAAACAGAGGATGCGTTAATTGACTTACAGTTTTTAGGAATTGATAATGTATTGGTGTTGAGAGGAGATGCAGAAAAAGGACAAAAAACTTTTGTACCAGAACCCAACGGCAATCAACAAGCCATTGATTTATTAAAACAAGTAGTTGGATTAAATAATGGTGAATACTTGGATAAAGAAATTGTAAACGGAAGTAAGACTAATTTTTGCATGGGTGTTGCAGGATATCCTGAAAAACATTTTGAAGCTCCAAGCATGGAGTTTGATTTACAAAGAGCAAAAGATAAAGTAGATGCAGGTGCGCAATACATAATGACACAGATGTTTTTTGACAACAAAAAATATTTTGAATATGTAGATGCTTGTAGAAGTATGGGCATTACAGTTCCTATTATTCCGGGATTAAAACCTATCACTAATAAAAAACAGTTAACTATTTTACCTAATATTTTTTATGTAGATCTTCCAGCTGATTTAAGAAAAGCTATGCAAGCGGCTACTACGGATGAAGCTTGTGAGCAAGTGGGAACAGAGTGGTTGTTTCAACAAAGTAAGGAGTTAAAAGCCGCTGGTGTACCGGTTTTACACTATTATACATTAGGAAAGCCTAAGGTTATTAATGTCGTTTGCAAAAGTATATTTTAAAAGTATATTAAATTAATAAATTGAATAGTATTTTTATTACAGGATCCAATGGTTTTGTAGGAAAAAATTTGATTACATATTTTTCATCTAAATTTTCATTTTCAAAATATGAAAAGTATAGCCCAGTTAATATTCTGGAAGAAGTTGTATTGCATTTTGCAGGTAAAGCGCATGATCTTAAAAATACTTCAAATTCCAGTGAGTATTATCAAGTAAATACGGAATTCACTAAAGAAGTATTTGATGCCTTTTTAGCTTCAAATGCTAAAGTATTTATTACATTAAGTTCAGTTAAAGCGTTAGCTGATGAAGTTATGGGTATATTAACAGAAAATCATATACCTAATCCAATTACCCATTATGGTAAAAGTAAACTACTTGCTGAACAGTATATTTTAAGCAAGCAAATTCCAGAAGGCAAGCGAGTATACATTTTAAGGCCCTGTATGATACATGGCCCGGGCAATAAAGGCAATTTGAATTTACTATACAAAATTGTTAGTAAGGGCTTCCCATGGCCATTGGGTGCTTTTGAAAATAAAAGATCCTTTTGTAGCATTGATAACCTTTGTTTCATTATCAATGAACTTATAAATAACGAGGCAATACTTTCAGGAGTATATAACATTGCAGATAATGAGCCACTAGCTACCAATGATCTAATTAAGTTAATCGCGGAGAGTCAAAAGAAAAAATACCACATTTGGAATGTTCCAAAATCAATCATAAAGCTTGTATCTAAAATTGGAGATTTTTTGAAAATACCACTCAACTCCGAAAGATTAAATAAATTAACTGAAACATATATCGTTTCAAATAATAAAATTATAACGGCTATTAATAAACCATTGCCTTTATCTGCTAAAGAAGGGTTAATGAAGACATTAAATTCTTTTAATACGAATGTTAAGTAGACTTTTCGCTCTTTTCCTTTTAATACTTTTTTTACCCATTTTCCTTTTAGTGTCTCTCGCTATATTTGTCGAAGATGGTTTCCCTATATTCTTCACTCAAAAGCGAGTTGGCATTAATTATACCTTCTTCAATATTTACAAATTTCGTAGTATGAAGAAGAACACTCCCAATGTAGCAACTCATCTATTAGAAAATCCAGATCAATATTTGCTTAAAATTGGTAAGTTTATTCGTAAAACGAGTTTAGACGAATTACCTAACTTGATTAATATAGTTAAAGGAGAGATGGTATTTGTTGGACCTCGTCCTGCATTATATAATCAAGATGATTTGATGCAATTTCGAGTAGCAACAGGGGTATCTAAATTAAAACCAGGAATTACAGGTTGGGCTCAAATAAATGGTAGAGATGAAATATCAATTCCGGATAAAGTTAGATTAGAGCAAGAGTATGTGAGTCGAAAATCAATTTTATTTGATATTGAGATTATTTTTAAAACATTCACTTCGGTATTGAGAAGTAAAGGAGTAAAACATTAATTCTTTATCAAGTAAAATATCCTTCCTATAATTTCTCTAGTTCCAGTTTCCGTTTGTTCTAAACTACCTGCATTAGGTAAAAAGTCCATTACAACTAATTCTTTGTTTCGTCTTACTTTAAAGTCTACTTTATAAGGAATAACAATAAAGCCTTCCCCCTCAAAGAGCTTCTTTGCTCTATACATATGATAGGCTGATGTCACAAGTATTATCTTCTTGCTTCGGCTTATTAAGTGTTTTACTGCTAATGCCTCGTCTGCGGTATTTTCCACATCTTTGGTTACTAGTATATTTTCTGTAGGAATACCATTTGAAATTGCGTATTCTTTCAATACTTCACCCTCCGTTTTCTTAGCATTATCCCAAGGCATTTTGCCTCCAGTAAATACTAACTTTTGGGCTTTACCTGCTTTAAATAAAGCTATCCCTCCAAAAAACCTATCTGGGTCTCCCCATTCTACATAGGTACTATCTCCAACTTCATTTATTTCCAACATTCCACTTAGTACTACTAATGCATCTGCACTGTCAATTGTGCTAATAGCTTTTTTGTATTCTGAACCTTCTACTAGTTTGAAAAAGTTATTTGAGAATATAGGGGTTGATATGATATATAATACTCCTAATGCTATATAGATTAGCTTCTTCTTATTGTTAATTAATCCTATTAGTATTACTATGATGAATAGCATTATCGGAAGAACGAAGAGTGGTAGTATTTTGTGTAGTTAGATCATGTGGAATCTCTTAATTTGTTATGGTAAGGAATTACTATTTATCCAAATAACTTCTAATTTCAACTGAAAGGCAGGTCATACCGAATTTAAATTTATCACTATTTTATAGGGCTAAATCGTAAGAAATTACAATTAATTACAATTTCTCATCAGTAACTAAAACACCAATTAGTTACTGATAATTCTACTTATTTTTTGATTAACCATTTATACTAGTCCAAATAAAACAAGATGAGTTAGCTATTTTCTTCTGCATATGCATTTGGACTAAATTCTAATTTAGTCCCATTATTTAATGTTGCAACCCCCTTTACGTATCCCTTTGTCCCCATTAGAACTTTTATTTTCTTAATACTTTCTGTATTAAGCTCCCCATTCTCTTCTAAAATGCTGTATTGCATCTTCCCCGTATTGTCACTTTCTGACAATAATTTTACCACTTTTACATTTCGATTTCTAATTTGAGTAAATACCCTTTTCTCTGTTTTTGTGAGGATCATTATGTTGAACGCCTTTTCTGAAATACTACAATCCCCAAAAACATCTTCTATGAAAAATTTAGCTGGAAATAATATTGCAGGTTTCTTCAATGCCTTTTTTTCAAAGTCGTAAAAATCTGCTTTTTCACTATCTAAAACAGTATTTAAAAATTTAGTGTCATTATGATCTCTTATTACACTAAATGTTTGTTTTTTTTCAACCTCACTATTTTCTTTATTTAATATTTTTTCTGATGTAACAGCAAATTGAACATCAGTACCGTTGATTACATGATCAATTATGTTTAGGTTAAAATAATTGAAGTCGATTTGGATAGAATATTTTAGTAGTCGATCATTAAGAATATATTCAACATTTTTTAATGTCTGTATGTTAGTGGCATTAGTTGGGTTTTTTTCTAACTCAGTAATAATTTTTTTCTTTAACTCAAGTAAGTTTAGTCTAGCAACTTCATCCCTGTAACCTCTTTCTATAAAATAGTAGTTTGCTTCTTTTAACATTGCAATGCTAGCGCCTAGGTTTTTAAGCTCCGATAGGAATCGTAGCCACATCATTTGTGATATACTTATATAAGCATGTTTGCTTTGGTCGAAAAACGGTAGAAGCCCCATCTTTCTCCAATACCTCAATGTCTCTAATTCATACCTCCTAGGGAATACATCTTCACTTTGCAGGATTTCATCATCAGTTAGCCCTAAAACCTCTTTCTCACTAGTAATATCTGCGAGTTTTACCCTGTGTTCTAGTAGTAAACTAGGGAAGTTTTCGATGGTTGATCTAAATAATTGGGTTAGAGGTTCCATGAAAATTTGTTAAAAAGTAAAAAATAATTTGAATTAATGATTAAATATCATTTATATTTGTAAAAAGGTCCAAGTTTGACCATTTAACCAATTATATCGGCTTGGATTGATCTTTTCAAAAATATATAAAAAACCTTTATGAAAAAAGAAAAATGCGAATTACCAGGGTGTGAAGATGATATACCCGCTTGGCGTCACGGAAACGCTACAACGTGTTGCGACGAGCATGGAGAGCTGTTAAAAAAAGCTCGTGATGCCGCCTACTACCAAAAAGTACGTAATACTGCTCTACCCATCATTAAGCTTCGAGAGTACTTTAATGATCTGGCCAATAAATTTGGATTCGAAGTTCCAATTGATCTCAATTATGTTTCTCCTTTAAAAATTGACTGGTCAATCAAAACAGGCTCATTTTACAAAGATGGTGCAATGGGCATAGCAATTGGAGACATTGGCTATATACTGTATCAACCTCATTTTATTAAAATCTTTAAACTATAATTTATGCTACAAGAACTTTTAAAAAATCCTGCCTTTGCAGAGCTTTACAAAAACGCACCTCAAATAAATAATATTGAAGTGCCAAAAATTGATTCCGGTGGATTTGTTCCAACTATTCCAGTAATTGCACCATTTGTGCAAACACCAGCCGTTACACCAACAGCTCCAAATCTTATGCCTGTAAACGTTATTAGTAACATGCCTCCAAAGAATTCAAAAGGAAATTGGGTGTTATCAGCGATAAAAATTGGTGGTGGAATTCTATTGTGTATTGTCGCGTATAATATATATAAAAATTATACTGAAAAAAATCAATCAATTTAAAATAATAAATTTTATGAATTCACTTTTCCCCAATGGAATGTTTCCAGAGTTGGATACATACATCAAGTCAATCATTTATGATGAAATGCGAAAACATGCTTTTAATGAACCGCTTCCTGATATTGAGCAGGATGAAATCTGGACTTTGCAAAAAGCAGCATCTGTTATCGGTGTCTCTACTCAGACTTTGGCTAAGATGCTTCTTCGTGGAGAAATAGTCGGCGTAAAGCCAGGCCGCAAATGGAAGCTTACAAAGCACAACGTTGCCAAATATTTAAATCGTAAATCTAGTTAAAATGTCCGTGATCTGTCGCTTAACAAATAAAAATGCAGTAACAACGTCAATCATTATAGATGTTTCTGTTGATGGTGCAAGGTTAAGACTTCATCCAGGTTATAAAACAAAAGTAGTTGATTGGGATTTTAAGAAAGGGTTTGTGAAAACATACCCTGGTAAAAGCACAAACGTCTTAATTAGTAGAAGGCTCAAAGAAATTGAGCTGTCTATATATGAGTACCTAGATCAATATAGATATGGTAAGCCACGATTAACTTTTATTGAACTTGAGGAAAAACTCAATCAGTTAATTGAAAACCCTCGTACAAGTTTTAATAAGAATAAAAAAAGTGGAGTTGGAAGAGGAGCGGATACAGTCTTATATTTTTTGGATTACTTTATTAAGGACAGTGAAGCAGGTGTTAGGTTATCACCAACCAAAAAGAGGCTTAAGCCATCTACCATTAATAGTTTTAAAACTACTCGTAAAAAGATAGCGGCTTTTTTTAATTCAAAGGGTTGGGATTTAAAGCTCTGGGAGTTTACACAAGAGCATATTGATTTACTTAGTGATCATTTGATATTGGATTTGGAATGGTCAATGAACACCCACGCCAAATTTATGATGGACTTGCTTCAGGTTTTTAAGTATGCGGTGAAACTAAAGAAGCTGCCTCCTTCTATATTAACTGAGCTAAAATTTGATACTAGCCGAGAGGAGACAGACGCTATTTACTTAACAATGGATCAGGTTAAGGAGATGTATGGTATAAAGAAGTTTGACCTACCGGAGCAAGAAGTGGTGCGCGATGTGTTTGTGATTGGTTGTTATACGGGAATGCGTTTTTCGGACTACAGTGTCCTTGATCCGAGTGCCATACGTAATAATAGACTGTCTTTTATACAGGTAAAAACAGGTGCGAAGGTTACAATACCAATCCATCCAATTGTGAATGAGATTTTGCAGAAGTACAACTACTTATTACCACCAGTGCCAAGGAATAATGAATTCAATGCAATAATTAAAACAGTGGGTGAGCAGATGCCGAGTTTGTATGTGCCATTTACGAAACAGATTACATACAAGCGAGAGCTGGTTGAGATTGAGAAGATGAAGTATGAGTTTCTAATGACGCATACAGCACGCCGTTCGTTCTGCTCCAATGAATATATAAAAGGAACTGACCCAATGATTATTATGGCCATAAGCGGCCATAAATCGTACAAGTC
>JACCDI011390313.1_pt1 | contig 55764 bp, 44 predicted proteins | sample 7442791 | NCBI WGS metagenome assembly JACCDI01 (sample SAMN15323434, study PRJNA562643) | freshwater metagenome | isolation source: river surface water | place: USA:Blue River Watershed | collected 2017-08-15 | reverse complement strand
GTTATTGAACTACGAATCTGGATTAAGTACAAATGATTATTTCAAAGAAACGCTAATTCCAATTTTACTATTAACTGCAACCTATAATAAATCAAAACAAATTAGCAATATCCTTGATTCCTATAAGATAGAAAGCAGTATTTCTGCCAGTCCGTCTATCGATCCAAATAAAGTAGATATCAACAAGGAATCAGCAACAAAAACAGAGAGTATTTCAACCGAAAGGGATGATTCAACGATAGAAAGCTCAACGCAAATAGAGCATATATCAGTTGCAGAGGATAAATCAATTAACGATAAAATCTCAGCAGCCCAGGATATCAAAACCCCAGAGAAACAGGCTACAGGGGAGGGTATCAAATCGAAGGATGGCGATGATACTACAAACATAGAAGCTAGCAAATCCGCAGATGATCCTAAAGCGATGGAGGACCACATACTTTCAGATGGTATTGCAACCGCTGAGAGTATTTCAACAGCAGAAAATATTACAACTGAAGAAGGTATCACAACCGAAGAGCGTATTTCAACCGAAGAAAATATTACAACTGAAAAAGGTATCCGAACCGAAGAACGTATTGCAACTGAGGAGAGTATTTCAACCAAAGAAAATATTACAATTGAAGAAGGAATCGCAAGAGAAGAGCGTGTTACAACTGAAGAAGGTATTTCAAGAGAAGAAGGGAAATCGGCTACAGCCGAAATTTCAGAAAAATCAGCAACGGATATTACTGCGACAAATAAAACACCATTAATACAATTACCCTACTCTATTGATTCTATACTACAGCAACTATTTAATGAGGAAAAAGGCAAAACAAGTCAACTTCGGAACACTTTGGAAGAATTATTAAAAACGATTCCAAACTCAGAAGTTGATAAAATAGTTTCGAAAATCAAAGACATTTGGGAAAAACAAATCAAACCAATCCATATAATAGAAGGACATATTCAAGAACCCGAATTATTTAAAGCAATTGAAGGTATACCATCCGTAAAAAAAATAGAGATTAAAAAATCTGAAGAACGTAAGCAAGATAATGCCTCAATAAAAAAAGCAGTAAACCAAGGGACTCGATTTGCCACGGGTTTATGCGGCATGATTATGCTAGCGCCGTATTATGGGACCTTATTTAGAAGAATGAATTTAATTGAAAACAACAATTTCATATCAGAATTGGAACAATTAAAAGCGTATTCTATCATATTTCATATTGCGAAATTACATGAAGAAACTCCCACGGATTATCAAGATTTAGTTCCTAGAATTATCGTTGGTATTCCACCAGAAGCATCTGTTTCAGGAATTTTACAATTAAACGCAGAGGAATTAGAAGAAATTGAGAAATTTCTAACCGCGGTAAAATCGCAATGGAAACTCATGAACAATGTGACTCTACGCGGATTTATTCAGTCATTTTTATTAAGAACTGGCAAAGTATGGAAAGAAGGCGATAAATGGAAAATTGAAGTGGATACCCACGGGGCCGATATTATTTTAAAAACTGTGCCTTGGGGATTTTCTTTTATTAAATATCCTTGGAATCCCTACATCATCGAAACAAAATGGGAATTGGACTAATGACGAACAACTATTTACTATTGGACCCTATTTTTTAGGTAGTGAAGAAGTTGGTGCTTCCCCCGGGGCATTATTTTGCGTAGTTGGGGAGATGGAAATTATGGGTTGATTAGAATTGACTACAGGAACTGTATTTATTGGATTGTCTTTTTTCCAAAGATTTAAACCTCGTGCTTTTTCTTTATCGTCAATGGCCCCTTTGAAATCCCCAATTTTAACTCTTAAAACAGATCTCAGTGAGTAGGCTTCCGGATAGTTGGGCCTCATGGCAATTGCGTCAGTCACTTCTATTAATGCAGTTGCCGAATCCCCCAAAGCCATCAAATTTTTGGCTAAAAAGTAATGAAACTCAGGGATAGAATCAGCAATTTTCTCAATGCCTAAATAAATTTCATTCGCTTGATTGTATTTATTCAACCCATCAAAACCTCTTGCTTTTGACAGCAATAACGGGATACTATTGGGTTCGGATTGTAATCCTTTTTGCGCATAAGCTACTGCCAAGGGGTATTCGCCAGTTATTAAATAATATTCAGACATCACCTGATTTAACATAGTCGCTTCAGGTGCTATTTTTCTAGCTTTTTCTAAATAATACTTTGCCGTATCCATTGAATTTACTGCAAGTAAATTCTTTGCCATGACCACGGATGCTTGCCAATTATCGGAATTCCTAAATAAAACTCGTCTGCAGTCGGCCATCGAATTTTCATACTCTCCCATCTCGTAATAAGCACTACTCCTAGATAGATAAACTAAGGTAGAGGTATCCGAAATTTTTAAGCAATCGTTAAAATATTTTAAAGCATAACCAAAATTCTTCCTCATTAAATTCAACGATCCTAAACTTCGAAGTGCTTCGTATGACGTATTTTGGGAAACTTGGGCTGATTTAAAATCATTTTCAGCTGTAATAAAATCTTGAAGTTTTAAATTTGATTTGCCTCTAATCAAGTATGCCATTCCTTCCAAGGGATCTAATTCTATCGCTTTGGTTAACGATTCAACTGCCAAATTGTATTGGGCCGTTTCATATAACAATATTCCTTTATTTAAGTAGGCTATTTTACTATTTGGATTAATACCAATTACTTTGTTGTATACTTCTATGGCCTCAGAAACTTTGCCTTTTTGGGCCAACTCGGATGCGGCTTCAATGAGCAACGATTCTTGTCTACCGTTGCAACTCGATAAAACTAGTATTACAAGTGTTAAAATTTTCGCTATAAAAATCCTCATATTGAGTAAAAATGTGGGATAATTGTGGATATCCACGAAAGTACTAGGTTTTTTTATTAGATTCGCAATGTTTTAATGAAAATAGTTTTCAGACATATCCATCCGGTATACACGATTTTAGTAATATTCAGTGTGCTGAGTGTCCATTTTGGAGCACAGCCACTATTTTCACAAACAGACATCAAGACCCCTAGTATAAATTCCCAAATAGAAGCTTTCAAAAACTCTGACTCGAAAGGGAAAAAGGAAAAAGCGGGTAAAATAAAAGCGTTTATTTCTGATACAATTCCAACCTATACTGAGGCTTTTGGAACCTATTTAAAAGAAGTTCTGGAATATCAAAATCGTTTGGATTATTTGGATGGTGTTAAACCCAATCCAGGAGGAAAACCCAATGCTCAAACTGCGAGAAGGGTTTTAGAATTAAATTATTACCAAACCATTAAAAAGCCGAACGAAAAAGACTGGACTGGGTTGGATTATTTACCATTTAATGAAAGCAATAGAGCCAAAGAAATCAGTAAGGAAGTATACGGATTCCATTGTTATTGGCAAGGGAATAAATACGAAAAATATGATTGGAATGCATTATCTAGAATTGGATATGTAGGTTATGACATAAATCCTGGTAATGGTTCTCCAATTTCTACCCATAACTGGCGCAACACATCGCTGCATAAAAGAGCAATGCAATATGATGTTGACGTTGATATTGTAGCAAGCATTCGAGGCACCAATAATACCAATACTTTCTTAAGTCGAAAAGAGAGTTGGAAAACCTTCGCCGATTCACTTGTTCAATTACTAAATTTTAGTCAAGGTGACGGAGTAGTGCTTGACTTCCCCGATGTAAACAAACAAACCGCCATTGCTTTTGTAGAATTTACTCGATTAGTTAAATATGTCTTAAATGAAAATTCCCCGCGTTTTGAAGTGGGAATTGCCTTACCCCCAGTGGATATAAATAAAGGATATTCAATTAAGGACTTAAAGGGAATTGCGGATCGATTTATCATCTTTGCATTTGATTACAACGATTTTCAAGGTGTATTTTGTGCTCCTAATGCACCCATGTTATCTCCCAATTCCGATGCCTACAGTATGGATAGGAGTTATAATTTCTACGTAGCACAAGGCATGCTTCCAGAATCTATTACTATGGTGTTGGGGATGTATGGTCAACAATGGGTAATGGATCAGCCAAATCCAGTGAATGCTAAAGCAATTTTTGGTCGTACGTTTTCTATCTTCGATTTCGAAGAAGACATGTTAGTTCGATTTAAACCCAACTATGACGACAAAGCTTTTCAATATTATTCTACTTATTCCATGGGCGGTAAATGGATGGTGAATTGGTGTGAAAACATATATTCAATTTCTATCAAATCGGATTATATTAACAATAAAAAAATTGGCGGAATTGGATTTTGGGATTTGGCACAAACCGTTAATGGAAACGAAACACTTACTAAATTTTGGCCGTTAGTATACAAAAAATTCTCCAAGCAAGATGCAAAACTTCCGGATCAAATTGTAAGTCAATTTAATGGAATTGGCAATTACAATATGGACAGTATTATCGCTTCTAACGATGCTTTAATTATGTCTGCTATCGATTTGGCAGAGAATCCATTTTTACCAGAACAAATTGACACCAAACTATTATCAAAAGCTCAAAAAAATGGTTTCCAATACAAAGAATTAGCAAAAGCGATTGGCTTATTATTTACTATACTTTGTGTTTGCGCTGCAATAGCCTTGGTATTTGCAATGTTTGATGAAAAAGCTCGTGAAGTAGTGTTGCATGAGCACGGTCCTATTTTATTCGCCCCCATTGCCATGATTTTGGTGGTTATTACCTTACGCGTAACTAAGGTAATTTTAAATTCTGAAATGGAGTTTTTAATTGGAGCCTTATGCGGTATTGGTAGTTATTATGTGATTCAATATTTTAAAAATCGGCAAATTCAAAACAATGAAGAAACCCCTTAATCAAGGCATTTCCAGTTGTACATTGTTAGGCCTTTTAATTTCCATTCTTATCTCTTCGTGTGCCAGAAGATCATTCTCTCAGGATTTCATTGCGCGATTTGGTGTTGACTCAGCCATGATGGCTCAAATGTACTATTTCCCTAATAGGCCATTCAACTTACAATTTGGTATAAGGGATATAAAATTTAAAGACAACAATGGCAGTTATGTAATTACACGTTACAGAAATGTTGACGAATATTTATTTACACCCAAAACTCGAGGAATACTAACCTATTATTCTAAAGACACGGTAAAGATTCAATTCTCCGACAGTAGCTCAGGTGTTCTGCGATTTGTTCGAGATACAGAAAACGACAGATATTTCCTAAGTCCTGATACTGTATTAGGTGAGCGATTTATAATTAATTACTTAGGATACAATTGTATTTCAAGTACACGGATGCCCAAAATTAAATTAACCGTTCAGGGGGTTGAATTAACCAAAGTTAAACGAAATCGTAAATTACAAACGGGAGTTAGTAAAGGAACTGTTTCTAAATCAAATACTTCGGAAACCTCAAAACCAAAAAAAGCCAGAGTAAAGCCGTCGCCCGTTATCGAATAGAATTGTATATTTTTAACCAATTATCTTGTTGCCTAAAGAGGCTCTGCGATTTTAGATTCTCAAAACACAATAGCAAATAGATTTGTACTAAACTATTGAAGGTACTTTTTTGTTACGGATTTTCTTTGCTCGAATATTTGTTCTGGATTTTGCTTGGCATCTCTTAGTTGTTTTTCGGATTCAAAGCTATTCAACCAATCCACTAATATCTCGGAACCAATAAAAACATCCCCTACTGATTTTACTTCTGCCTTTCCAATAAATCGCTCGATAGTGGTGCCAAATTTTGAAGAAGATGGAGAAACTGCGGCTCGTAAAGAAGTAATATTGGATTTTCGAAAAGCTGTCAATTTTTCAGCGTCATAGTGTTTTTTATGCAAAATTCTTAATGCCCAAAACTTTATAGACACCGGAATGAGCGAAAAATCTTTTAACGCAATATCTAAGTATCGTTCATTTAAATCCCCAGAGAATAATGGTATCAATTGTTTCCATTGATCAATTTTTTGAGCGAAAGAAGTAGGTTCATAAATCGGCATTAAATATGGTTTTACAGCCGGAGGCAAAATTTCCCCTAACAACTCTAAATTGAATACCACGTCAGTATCCGTTTCAATATTATTCAAATAATTTTCTACTCGTTGAGCTCCCTGTACACCGAGATTAAAGGACAAAATTTGGATAATTTGAAGTTGTACTTGTTTGCTAAGATGGTACATATTACTAAGCATAAACAAATCTTCTACTGACTGACTATGAATTTCACTGATATTGATTTGAAGCCAAACCAGCAATTCGCTAGTATCTTTCAATAGACCTACGAACTTAGGATATAATTCATGTTCTACATGGATAACCGTTTCTTGATCCCATTGCTTAAAAATTTGATTTCTTAAGGCAACCGGCGAATAACTAACCAATGACAGTATATCACTTGCAGAATAATTCGCTCTTTTGATAATTTCAATAGCTTGAAACTGATTGCTCAACTCATTACTATTCAACAACCTTCCTAAATCAATAATTCTATTACCCACGGAAACGGCATCTTCCACTTCTTCTATTTCACCTGGTAACATGTCTAACTCTTCAATCAACACAGATTCTGTTTCTTCTTCTTGATTTGATATGGTAGAATCAATCTCGTTCGTATTCGATTCTTTTTCAGTTTCAGAATTGTAGGTTAATTCAACAGAAACCTCTTCCTCTGCTAACTCATAATTAATTTCAACATCCTCTTTTTCATCCATATTAATAGAATTTATCGAAGACGAAAAATCTGTATTCTCCGATAAAATTTGCAACAAATTACGGTAAGGTGATTTCGGCCTTCCATCTGGATTTGTCATCTTGATTGCTGAGGAGCTTTGAGTTTCATTATTTCCTTGCTGTTGATAATACACAGTAGCAGGAAGAACTTTTAGTCCCACTGTTAATTCTTCATCGTCTACCCTACTTTGTAATAATTCAGCATTGGAGGAATTGGAGGGCGAGATTAAATCCGGGGATTCTAACGGAGTGGGTTGAAGAGTGCCATTCGATCGTTCTGAGGTGGTCCTTTTGTTTTCAATCGATAATTTAGATTCGGGTATTCTATGATCTAATTCTTCAGAGTTTTTTTCTGCATTTTTATTTATTTTAGTTTTGATTGGATCAACATTACGATTGGCTAAAATGTCATTTTCTCCGTGATATCCAATAGCTGATAATTGCAAATTTTCTTTTAGTGTATTAAACCGATTGGTGTACAATGAAGAAATGCCTCTAGATATATTGAACCACAATAACGATAAAATCAAACTAGCATAAATTAAAAATTCATTCACGGGGATATAGACTGAAAAGAACGGCAGTCGCTGTATGATTAACGGTATTAATATTACGATAATCGCTGCAAATCGTATTTTATACCCACCTAAAATTCTTCGAGTTGCAAACTTTTCCGCGGCAGAACAGTGATTTAGTGCAACGTCCAGCATCGCCTCAGCAATATTGCCCCCCCCTACCCAAACAACTATAAACAAAACGCTTATAGAAAAATTATAAAACAAAGACTGTTCATCGCCAAAAAGTTTATTCGCTCCTAAAATGATTGAAAATAGCAATGTTAAAACAGGAACAATTACAATGTTGATGGTGGTTTTAATTCTTCTTAATTGAATTTTACCAAACTCTTGATAGATAGCAATGAAAATATTAAACCAGATAACTAAGGAAATGAATCGTTGAAAATTCTTTTCATGACTAATGGTAAGCTTTTCCAACTCCATGGAAAATACGATGGCGGTAAAGATTAATAATATTAATGTACTGAGATAAATTAATCTAAAATAATTACTTCGGAGATACGCGCTATTCTTTTTTAACACATTCGTTGGCTTTACTTCTTGTATTGCCAACCCATGATTACCAGACTTTATGTTTGCCGTTAAATTAAATCGCAACAACCATAAAATCCCCCAAATTGCAATCCATAAATAATCTTGTGGTAAAAATGAATCACTTAAAAACCATTCAATAAATATCAATGTTCCGGCGATTGAAACTGAATACACCGTTTTATTAATATTAATTCTGTTAAAATCAGGGATATCAGCGAGTCCTTGTTTCTTACTAAGACTAAACAATTGAGCAGACTGTACTTCTAAAATAGTTTGAAAACCAGCAATGATTGGAAATACTATCGACAGGTTAATTATTTTAAGTAACCGAATTACAGTATCCAAGTTAATTAACCAAGAATATTGAATAAGTAATAGTACGATAAACGACAGCACAAAAACTCCATATCGTCTTAATGCACCTAAATACCCATAATCCGTTAAGAGCAGCTTTGTCCATCGATTAATAAACGCTTGAAATCCTATATAACATACCGCAATTATTAAAACATCGATTTCAATTCCAGTTGAATAATCTTTACGGTAAACGCCTTCTACTAATAATGCAGAAATTACACCAAGGAGAACAAATTGATAGCCCAGTTTTTTAGCAATCCAAAAGCCGCCGGTGGATAGACCACTATAAAACCATTTCCTTAACCAATTCATTGGTTAAAAATTAAACAACATACTACCGAAGAACATTCTACCATATTGAGGAATCATTGCACTATAACTTCCAGTTCCTAATCGAGCACCGGGGCTGTAAAATTTGGCATTGGTTAAATTATAGCCTCTTAACTGCAGTCTCACCTGCTTAAATAGTTGTACATCAATATTTAAATTAACCAACTTATATCCTGGAATTTCTTTGATGTTGGATAAGCTGCCAAATGTTTCCCAACCCGTTGGTTTCGCAGAAACATGATTAAACATGAGTTGCACATTGGTTTTAAGTTCTGGTATAAACACACCTAATCCAGCATTGGCATTGAATGGAGAAATATCAGACATTGCTTTCGTTTTTGCGGAATCTGTTTCAAAAACTCTGGTATTTAAATGGGTTGTATTTGCATATAAATAGATATTATCTGAAATATTTAATTTCAAGGCTGTTTGAAGTCCATATACTTCTGCTGTTCCAGCGTTTTCGAATTTCTCTAATTTATTTATTAATGCATTTCTGGTAATATTCAAATACGATGCATAAAATCCATTCACTTCAAAGGATGATTTATTTTCTGCTCCTAATGATTTAAATACAACTAATTCCAAATCCCTTACTTTTTCAGGAGTTAACAATTCATTACCCACCTTCACATTGGGAATGGTTGAAAACCTATTGTACTGGCTCGCATCCATGATGGCTTCCGAATAAATTGCCTTAATTATCCATTTTTGAGGATAATAAACAATGGAATATCGGGGATTAAATTTCAATCGATACCCCAACGTACTCCTTTCATTAAAAATCTTGTTATCTACTCGGCCCCCAATACCAATATTGATAAATTTCGATGGATTTGAGTAATTATATTGTCCGAAAGAACCAAAATCCACAACGGTAATATGATTTCCACCTTCTAATTTTGGATTAACTTTCCCGTACAACGACGGATTTTCTCTTGGATAGGTAATGTAATCAACTTGCAGTAACCCATTGCGGATTTCAGCACCAAAAATCAAATCACTGTGTTGGCTTAATTGATAATTGAACCGCAACTCATCTCGATATTGTTTACTTTGTTGGGAATAATATCGACGTAAATAACCCGGTTCAACGTTTTTAATCAAACTATCCAACGTAAGCGATCCAGCGGCTCCACCACCATTTGAAAAGGATCTATATTGAGTAATTAGGGAGTTATTACCAAAATCCGATGTTTTAAAATACGTATTATTGGTTACAATTAATTTATCACCAAATCGTTTGGTGTATTTACAAAAGTAGATTTGCTGTCGTACATGCCAAGAATTAAAATCACTATTAACGGCAAACAGGCTATCAACATAATCGGGTGAAGCACCTTCTACGCTTTCCCAAAATTGGCCACCTACCACAAAATCACCTAAAGTAATTTTAGTAGAAAAATAGTAATTGGCGTCCTTTTCTTTAAAGAGATTTCTTCCCGGCTTAAATTGTTGCCCTGCCTCGCCCAAATACTTTTTCCCTAGTTCGTAATTTACTTGATCCAAGGAATCCATCTTCCTCAGGGCATATTCGGTTGGTATAATTCGAGAACTATCTGAGGAATAGGTATGATAAATTCCGGTGCGATCAATGGAGTTAAAATAACTTTTAGCGTTGGTATCTCCTTTAGCTCCATACCTTCTAAAGGTATCAATTGTCATAATATCTCGGTAATAATCCGGTGTGGATTTCCATTTTCCATCCCAATTTGGGAATTGACTTAAATCCAAATCATCGGTAGTATAAACCCTTGCAGTTGCTTGAGCAAAAACACCGTTTGAGCCTAAACTACCATTTATTTCAGCCAAATTGGTATTCAGAGCTCCTTTAGTTGCCATGCCATTTACATTTACCAATCGTTTTCCCGAAATATCTTTATTCTTAAAAACGTCTGATGGAGATTTTGTTACAATATTCACTACTCCGGTAAAAGCATTTGGTCCATAGATTGTTGATGCGGGACCATATATTATTTCAATTCTCTTGATATTAGAAATGGGAAACTGACGCGATAAAAATACTGCATTGGTCCACAATTCATTATCATCCACACCATCAATCATGAATAACATTCTTTCTGTTAAAGCAGAAGTTCTATATCCTCGTTGATAGACTGTTGCATAGGAGGTGCCGAACGTTCTAGAAACATCAAACCCAGGCAAATCATAGAATATTTGAGTTATGTCTTGGTAGCCTCTACGTTTTATTTCTTCCTCCGTTATTACTTGAATTGTGGCTGGTGCCAACTCAATTTTCTCTGCTTTTTTTGAAACCGATGTAGTTAAATTTGCTTGCATCGAGGCGCGAATAAATCTAACTTGTAATTTTAATCTTTCAGGATCACGTAATTCGGTTTCAAAATTATCCTTAAGAGTTAATAAAGCCGTTATCGTTCTATTGGCTGCTTCGATAGAATCCATGGCTAAATATGCCATAGCAATCCATTTCATTGCATCTATTTTTTCATTTTCAGCAAATCCGTTGCGTTGAATACATGAGTTCAATCTAGAAATACATGTAAAAAATCCCCCCACTTGGTAATCTAGTTCTGCCTGTAGAATGGTGTTTTTCCCGCAAATTGTTGACTCTAAACCAGGATTATCAGTTGTATCTGATTGCGCATTTGCTTTACTAACAAATACATGAAAACAAATAAATAGAATACCAAACAATATACTTTTCTTCATTCTAATCATTTTTTAAGTTCCGCCTCCAGAAAATTCAGATCTAATAAATGGAAACGAATGGAGAAATCTTCGGAAATTGAAACCAAACCATGATGATTGGGTATCCAACGACTATCATAAATCCATGAATCATGAATTTTCATTTTTACCACTTTATTAGCATAATCTGCCGTTAAAAACTCGTCAATACCTATGATTCTTAAATAATTATCAAAACCCGTAGACAGAATAACTGCTTTTCCGTTTAAATCATAAACCCAATTGAGGGAGCTTACCTCTGACAAATGCAATGTTTTAAATACGGTAAATGTGTTTTGACTGACATAATAATAACCCATTCTTCCGCGTCTACTTCCGATGGCAATAGTATCTCCCGACGATGAAAAAGACATTGCTGTTACAAATTGAACATCAATTTTTGACGATTTACTGGGTTTACCTAATAAATTTTTACTATCGGAAAAGAATTCAAGATTTCCATTTCGAATCCATGCAGCGGATCCTTTGCTTGAAAATGTTAATGCCGATACTCCTGTAATAGTTGTTGGAAGCTGCATGGTTTCATTCCAAATATATGCAGTTGTGCCTTGTTGGATAATAACATTTCCTGATTGAATACATAATTTAGTAAAATTATTAAATGGTATTTTTGCTGTAATCTGCTTTTCAACCACCAAATTCGATGATGTCATGGAGGCAATTACCAAATTGCCATTTTTCAATCCCAAATAAAATTTTCCGGTAGATTCATTCACCGTTATTGTTTGAATACCATTAATTGATTTAATCGTATTCAATAAATTGAGTCGATTATGATCCGAGGATATTTTAAATATTCTGATTGTTCCATTTTCAGATAAAGCAATAACTTGATCCTGTTTTTTGTAATATACCAACTGCCTTACTGGACTTCCTGTTCTTAGCAAATTTCTTTCTTGGTTGTTCCAAGCCCAATTGAAATACATCGGTAACAGGATATGATTATAAAAATCTGTAAACTTTAATTTTCTAGCATCCTCTAATGCGGTTAAAACCTCTTGTTTACTTTTTTCGAATTCTTTTTCTTCCAGTTTAATCACTGAACTCAAAGCAGTTTGAGCGATTACCGATTTCTTCGTATTCTCCTCTACGATTGCGGTTTGCTTTTCGGCAAACTTTCTTTGATTTTCGGCATATTCGGCTGCGGCATTTGCTTTACTTTCATTTGACTTTGCAAGTTCTGCCGCTACTTTAGCCGCTTTGGTTGCATTATTCGCTTTAACCAAATTGGCCTCGGCTTGTAATTGCAAGGCTTTAATTTCTTTAAACTGCTTTTCTAAATCAGCTTGTGCTGAAGAAATTTCTTTTACCAATAAATCCGCCTTTGCTTTTTCTCCCCGTGCAATTTCCGTTTGTTCTTTAGCTTCTAATTCTTTTAGCTCCGCTTTTTTCCTATTTTCCTCGGCTTTTATGCGCTCAAAGAAAGCCCAAACACCAAATCCCAAGGCAATTACACCAATAATTGAAATTGTAATTGAAAAACGCCTGGCTCTAAGTAATTTCTGTCTTTGTTGATTTTCTGCAAATTCAATTTCTCGTTTTTGTTGTTCTTCGGAATATTCCAAAAACAACATAGCACGTTCAAAATTTCTATTAATACGTGAAGCCCAAGCAATATTGGGGGAATTATCCGCTCTCCATTTTAATGCTAGAGTTAATTCCGGATCACGCCATAAACTGCCTTTTCTATTTTCATATTGATCAGCAGCTTCACATAAACGAACATACATGTCGATAGACTCGCTCTCCTCCTCTACCCAACGAATCAAGCGTTGCCAAACTCTCATTAAACTTTCATGGGAGATGTCTAAGATAGAAGTTTCTGTTAACGCAATTTTTGCGGCAGGAACTAAAAATGCCCTACCTACTTTTCTAAATGTATTTGCAACTTGGGAAACCTCCTCAAAACTAGCACCCACGAGTTCCATAATCTTAGACATCTGAGTAGGTCTTCTTACGCCCCTTCCATCATTTCCGCGATCGGTTAATGTTCTAAAAAGTCCCCTACAAACATCTTGAAGGCGGTCCGATTTCAATTCCAAAAATGCTTCTTCGGCATGTAAAGACAATGCCTGTGTAACGGTACCTACCTCTTCATAATGAATAATATCTAACTTCCCTTCGCGTTTATATTTATCATTCCAACATTCCCATACCCGCATTAAAACATGTTGTAAAATGGGTAACTGGTCTTGATTCTCTCCAATATCCTGAAGTAATCTATTCACCAATTCAGAACTTACTGTAGCTCCACCAACTGCAGCAGGACCCATGATAGCCGATTTAATTTGGTCGGTGGTCATTTTTGGTACCAGATAATTCCCCTCATTGATAGCCTCTGGGAGACCTTCAAAATGGGTACAATCTCCTAGAAAGTCGGAGCGCATTGTAATCACTACAAAAATTGGCAATTTCGAGGACTTAGTAGCCCACAACAAGTTATCCAACAAATGTTTAGCCTCTTTATAGTGTATTGAATTATCGGATGACGTAAATCGAAAAAACTCTTCAAACTGATCAATCAGTAATAATAAATTCTCACCGGGTACTGCAAATTTCTGATAAAATTGTTCTAGCCCTTGAGAAGATTGTCGCAGAGTTGCTTCAATTGAATTTAGCCCATCATTACTATTTAATCCCAGTTGATCGAGATGATTTTTAGTATTTTCAAAAAGTGCTTTTGCAAGATTTTGGGTTGGATTAGATCCTGGTCGAAAATTTATAACGTTCCAAAGAGAGCCTGTTCCCGACATAAATCCGCTGTACAAGGAAGGAATTACACCTGATTTCACCAAGGATGATTTACCACTTCCCGAAGTACCAAGCACCGCCAGAAACTTATTATTTCTTAGTTTTCGAATTAAATCATCGATTTGCTGTTCTCTACCGTAAAATAAAAAATCCTCCTCTGGTTCAAATGATCGTAAACCTGGATAGGGATTTGCTATCTCGATACTATTTATTATTAATTCTTCCACGATTCAATCCATTTTTTTAAGTCCGAAGAAAAATCAACAGAAGATTCTGCAATTAATTCAAAATCTTTGCTTTTAAGTTGTATCGTTGATTTCTCAATGCCACGTACAATGAGTTTAGGCATAGATTTATTTGCTCTTCCATAGGACGTTGCACGCAACAAATCTCTAGATCTACTTTGCAACCAATTGGTTGAACCCGTAGAAAAGTATAAAATCACAGCGTCACAATTTTGTAAAGAACGGGTATGGTTCTTTCTTATCTCCGCCTCATCTTCCATTGAATCAACTTGCATTACCTCACAACCTTCTAATTTACAAATTTTGTAAACCTCCTGAACCTTTTCAATATCACCAACATCCGTAATCAAATAGATTTTATTGGGTTTGGTATCGCTATCGTTCATTTCTATTTTTTTTGAATTAAGCAAGTTTTTTGCCTCCTCAATTTTAGACGGCAACTGGGAAATCAATTCCGAAAATTCACCATTTATCAATGTAGTGTTTTTCGCCTTTACGGAAGATTTTAAATCTTCAACTAACATCTTCTGGCGTTCATCTGTTAGTTTCACATCATTAGGAATCCAGATAATTTTAATTAAACTATTATCTACTGAAAACTCTTCGGAAATATCATTTTGAATTTCCGCCAAAGATCGAGCAGAACCTTCGGGTACCACGCCATAAATTCCCCCGAGCAAATGAATTGCTAGATTACTTTGTTGCAGGCTTCGCTGAATTTCCATTTGGCACGCTGGCATTCGTTGAACGATGGAAGTCTTTGGTAAAATGGTAAATCCTTTCTTTAAAAAATCTCTGCGAATTGATTCTCTAGCCACTTGTTGATCCTCGGCAACTTCGGCCAAATAAATTGTGAGGTTATTATCTGCATTTTTGTCTACTAGCCAATTGCTGTTGCTTTGGATTGAATCTTTATCAAGAAACTTAGCGATTTCCGTCGCTAAACTTTCAATTAATTCATCGTACTCCCTACTGGTATTATTAAAATTGCTTGGCGAAATTTCTAAAATGGCATTCGACTCTTCGTCTTTTTTAAAAAACAAAAATTGTTCGGTGGCCCCAATAACTAAGGGTATTAACTCATTAGGTACAGGTTGCCTCAACACAGGGAATATTTTGCTATTTGCCTTTTCTGAGTTTATGAATTCTGAAACCCCGTCTAATTCCAGCGTAAATTTGTCTGATCTTACTGACTTATAGGACAGTACGGAAATTATTGCTTGTGTATTTTTCAATTCTTCACAATATTCAGGATCAAATCTATCCAGCGAATTTTTTGTTTGAATTTCTAAAATTCTTAATTCCCGCTCTACTAAAATTTCAATTTTGGGAATTAGATTATCCTTTAACTCTTTCAACCAACTCTTACTGGAAGAACTCGTTCCGGCATCAAAAACCGAAAAATTAAATCCAATATCAAATTTGGCCGTCATAGAGCAATCGCGAAGAACTTCAAATCTATTAATTTATCTAATATAATCAACACTTTGTGGAAATAAAAAAGCCCTTAGAAATAGATTCTAAGGGCTTTTTTTACTTAATCTACTTTTCTACTTGTTTATTATTTCGATGTTGTAAGAAATTTCACAAATTGAAAAGAAAAAAATTATTGCTCAGCAGACAATCTGGGTGCTGCTTGGATAATTTCTTCACTTGCTCCTTCGGCAAATTTCTTGAAATTATCATTAAATAAAACTGCTAATTTATTGCATTGCGCATCGTAAGCGGATTTATCCTCCCAAGTATTCCTTGGATGCAATAATTCTGAAGGGACATTTGGACAACTATCTGGCATTAAAACACCAAATGTTGGATGAGCGGTAAAGCTACCATTTAAATTACCTTCCAAAGCCGCAGTAATCATGGCACGGGTATAACTCAATTTCATTCTACTTCCAACTCCGTATGGCCCTCCTGTCCAACCGGTATTTACTAACCAAACGTTGACATTGGGGTTTGCTTCCAATTTCTCCCCTAACATTTTTGCATATTTTGTTGGATGCAAGGGTAGAAATGCCTGTCCAAAGCATGCAGAGAATGTAGCTTGAGGCTCAGTTACTCCGGCTTCGGTACCCGCAACTTTCGCTGTGTAACCGCTAATGAAGTGGTACATAGCCTGACCGGTAGTTAGCTTAGAAATTGGAGGCAGTACTCCAAATGCATCGGCCGTTAAAAAGAATATATTCTTTGGAGCATCCCCTACTGAAGGGACTGCGATATTGTCGATATAATCGATTGGATACGCTGCTCTTGTATTTTCAGTTACAGAAATATTATCGTAATCAACTTCAGTGCCTCCATCGAAGAAACGCACATTTTCAACCAATGAACCGGACTTAATTGCATTCCAGATTTGAGGTTCTTTTTCTTCGGTTAGATTAACACATTTTGCATAACAACCCCCTTCGAAATTGAACACCGAATTTTCGCCCCAACCGTGCTCATCGTCCCCAATAAGTTTACGATTTGGATCTGCACTCAAGGTAGTTTTACCTGTTCCAGATAGTCCGAAGAAGATTGCCGTATCACCGGCAGCTCCAATATTTGCTGAACAGTGCATACTTAGCACCCCTTTTTCCTGGGGTAAGATATAATTTAATACCCCAAAAATGCCTTTTTTGATTTCACCTGTATAACCGCTGCCACCAATCAAAATAATTTTGCGGGACATACTTACAATGGTAAAATTGTGCTGACGAGTGCCATCTACAGCAGGATCTGCTTTGAAACTAGGGGATGCAACAATTATCCATTCCGTGGGAGCAGTAGCAATTTCTTCTGCTGTTGGACGTAAAAACAAGTGTTTCGCAAATAAATTTTGATACGCCGATTCAGTAACTACTTGGATGTTTAATCTGTAAGCCGAATCCGCGCAAGCGTAAGCATTTCTTACAAATAACTCTTTTCCACCCATATGGTTAACCACTTTATTCAATAATGCATCAAACGCTTCGGGCTCGAAAGCCTGATTAACGGTTCCCCACCAAGCACTTTCTGCAGTTAAATCATCCTTAACCAAGAATTTATCTTTAGGGCTCCTCCCTGTAAATTCACCGGTATCAGCGGCCAATGCACCAGAAGATGCAATTACACCTTCGTTTCTTTCCAAGGCTTTCGCCACTAATTCCTCGGTTGTGAGGTTTTCGTACACAGCAGCGGCATTTTTCTTTAGCCCTGCAATAATTTCATGATTCTGCATTACCAAAATTCAATAACTTTGACTCTGCAAAGGTACTTTATCCAATTGGTAAGGTCACTGATTTTAATCATCCTTTACCAAGTTAAATTACTAACACACAAAATTAAATTTAAACACCCTTTAATTAGTATTTAAAAAATTGATTTACAACGAATTAATATATTTTATAAATTTTAAAAGTGTATTTATGACACTTAAAAAAATGTGCATTATTGCTGTAATTACCTGTTTAACCATTAACCATTTACAAGGTCAACAGTTACAACTTTCTGCAAAAAGAGAATTGGCCATAGGAGGGAGTTTGATCATGATTTCAGGTGCATCGTATTATCTATCCAATCATTATCAAAATCCAGGGCACACGTGGGAAATCGCAGGAATTGACCAGTGGCATAAATCAACATACAACAAACAAATTGCTCATATTTCCGATGCTACATTTTTGGGGACCTTAGCCGTATCGGCGTTTACCGGTCTGGCATTACCCAAAAATCAACAATTTTCCTACGGTGTTATAATGGCGCAAAATATTTGGCTTACGGCCAATGTTGTTCAACTTACAAAAGTAGTTGTAGGAAGAAATCGACCTTATATGAATGGTTCTGGACAGATACCGGAAGCTACTGCAGACAATCGTTATTCTTTTTTTAGCGGCCATGCTGCTCTATCCTCGTCATTAGCTACTACCGCATTACTAGCAACCTATAAAAATTACCAAGGATCTACATTTACTTGGGGAAAAGCCACCGCAGTTACCGGTGCTGCCCTAGCGTTAACTACAGGAATTTTACGGATTTCAGCAGGAAAACATTACCCGTCGGATGTAATTGTTGGAATCATTGTTGGATCCAGTATATCACTCATTAATACGTTGTTGCATGAAACAAAATAATGTATATGCTTTATTAATTTCGGGTTTTTCTTCCTGGATTTTACTTTCTTGTGGTGGATTTTTATCAAAAAATCAAAACAATTCCGAAGAGAAAAACGACATTAATTCCAATAAAAACAAAGAAATTCGCGCTATGAGTTCAAACGAAAAATCCCAGGGCAATGAAACCGCAGTTTTAGCCGGAGGTTGCTTTTGGTGCCTGGATGCCGTTTACCAAAAACTAGACGGTGTAACAGCCATTGAATGCGGATATAGCAACGGTACGAAAATGAATCCAACCTACGAAGAAGTTTGTTCTGGAACTACCAAACATGCCGAAGTAGTTAAAATCACCTACGATACGAATAAAATTAGTTACCAAGAATTGTTGGAGGTTTTTTGGAGAATTCACGATCCTACTACATTGAATCGACAAGGAAATGATATTGGCACGCAATATAGAAGCGGTATCTACTATCAAAACGAAGCACAAAAAATCATTGCTTTAGCTAGTAAAGAAGCGGTTAAATCCTCTGGTCTTTGGGAGGGTAATATAGTTACCGAAATTATTCCTTTAGAAAATTATTTCGCCGCTGAGGATTATCATCAAGACTACTTTACAAATAATCCAGAAAATCAATATTGTGTTTATGTGGTTGGCGCTAAAGTGGAAAAATTCAAAAAAGAATTTAAAGACAAACTGAAGAAATAATAATTCTTAAAAAAAGAGGTACACTCGTTTTAGAGATTGCGGAAAGTCGGAGAGCGGTAAGGTACAATCCACCTCCATAGGATTAATCCCTTGAATAGGTTATCCTTTGGTTTTATACCCTTGGCCTTGCAAAAATGATTTTACCTTGGCATGCAAATCGCCTTGAATGATAATATCTCCTTCTTTTGCCGATCCCCCCACTCCACAGTGATTTTTTAATTTTCTCTCCAACTCTTTAAGATCTTGGGCAGAACCGATAAATTCCTTAATTACTACACAAGGTTTTCCATTTCTTACCTCTCTCCTAACATATAACACTTGTTGCGAAGCAGGTATGGTTTCTTGTTCTTCCGATTCTGAATTATACGAGAAATTAGGATCCGTTGAATAGACAACACCATTCTTATTTTTATTTTTATTGCTCATAGAACTTCAAATTCTCTGGGAAAAAACTTATTTACGAACAATCACTCCTGCAACAGCTTGTGCTTGCGGCATGATTACTAAATCATTGATATTTACATGCGGTTTTCTACTCACTACCCAAGCAACAGCATCGGCAACATCTTCGGCTACCAAATTTTCAAATCCTTGATAAACTGCTTTCGCTCGTTCAGTATCTCCCTCAAAACGAACTATAGAAAATTCGGTTTCGGCCGCACCGGGATGAATTCCTGTTACTTTAATGCCGTGCTCTGCCGTTTCAATTCGCATGGATTTAGTAATAGCGTCCACTGCAAACTTAGTAGAACAATATACATTCCCTTTATCATAGACTTCCTTGCCCGCTATAGATCCGATATTAATTACGTGACCAGACTGCCTCTCTATCATACCCGGTAATACTTGCCTGCTAACGTATAGTAACCCTTTTATATTGGTATCAATCATAGCATCCCAATGGGCAATATTTCCATCAAATATTTTTGATAATCCCTGTGCTAATCCGGCATTATTTACTAAAACATCGATGCTTTTCCATTCATCTGGCAATTGTTCAAAGGCATTTTTTACCGATTCGGAGTTTCTAACATCCAAAACAACGGGTAATACATCCGCTCCTTTGGCTTTCAGTTCTTCCGTAACCTTTTCCAAACGATCGGCCCGCCTAGCCATGATAATTAAACGATAGCCCAACCCAAAAAGAGCATGAGCAGTTGCTTCTCCAATTCCACTACTGGCTCCAGTGATACAGGCGATTTTTGGCTGATTCATAGTCGGTTAAAATGTACTTTTTTTATTCGATGCTTTTATAAGCATATTGGGAGTAAAAACTATATTTCGAGTACTTCTAGCTGTTGCAAACAATTGTAATTTCAAGCGAACAACCATGCACTTATATAAAAAATTTCGGATCCATTCCTTCCAAATTGGCGAAACGCGCATGAAACTAGATAAAACCTCAACTTTTGAAAACCCAACAGCCATCAGAACTTGCTGAGCCGAGGATGCATTCATGTAGTTTTCGTGAGTGAAATCTCCATTTGCAAAAACGGTGGCCATCGGGGAATCAAGATTGGGTGTTCTAAATATGGCCAATCCATTAGGCTTTAAGGCATGTTTAATTTTTTGCAGTAATTCAACCAATTCGTCTTTGGTAAAATGCTCGATAATATCCATCCCAAGAATTACGTCGAATTGTTTTTCACAGGTTTCTAAATATTCCAATCCATTACCTTGCTTTACGGCATTAACCCCTAAAGAATGAGCTAAATCCACTTGCTCTTCGCTTAAATCCATACCCGAAATATTTGTAAACCCTTCGTTGGATAAAGCGCTTAATAAACTGCCACTTCCGCAACCTAAATCAAATATATGTGCCTCTTGGGGAACTCCCTGAAGCAATGGTAGAATTTCCTGGGTAAATTGAAGTGCCTCTCGATCAAACAGCTCCTTGGCAGTGGTTAATGAAGCCCGGCCGCTTTGGGTGGTATGATAATTAGAATACAGAATCTGCCGGTATTTCATTTCGCAAAGTTAGCCGATAATTTTCACTTGGAAGAAACCGTAGGGATATCAACGGCAGCCATAATAGAAACGCACGTCGCCACTAATTTCTCATCGCCATTTGCAAAAATATCGTAGACCTCTCCTTCGCAGAAAATCAACGACTTACCACTTTTCTTCACTTTACCTATTGCTTTAATTCTGGGAGCTGTGGAAGGATTAACATAGCTAACTTTTAAATCTACGGTAACTACATTCAAGCCTTTGGGAGCGGTTGTATAGGCCGAAATTCCCGTAACAACATCACAAATTGTAGCAGTAACACCACCATGTGTAAAACCTGTGTGTTGCATGTGGTGGTGTTCAATGTCGATATGCATTTCTGCGAATCCAGCATCGATATCGTCCAATTGCAAACCGATATACTGTATAAATTGATTTTCCTTTAATCGGGGTTGCATGTAATTGAATAATTCTTGATTCATAATTCTCTTATTTTATTGGATTATACGTTGATTGTTGTAAAACGGTATTAGCATCTTTAACCTTCCATAAATTATATAGGTTGTAATCACCTTGTTGTTTTGCCCAAGCCTGTACAATTCTAAGTCCGATATAATTTCCTATTAGCGGCGGACAGTCTTCCGGGACACCCCCACCAAAAGTTTTCAACCCATAAGCAAAGTAGCGTTTATAATCTTGAAAGCGGGTATTAAAAAGCAATTTATTATCGATAAAATGTTTCCAAATTTGTCCTTCTTGACTTTCGAGCCACTGCCATTCTTTCTCTGTGAAGCCCAAGACTTCCCATGGCTTTTTGGAAGGAAATGCTTCTAGTGCCGAATGCCATAATTTACCTTGAAAAACGGCTTCATCCAACATTGATTTCCTAATATAATTGGGTTCATAACGCATTTTAACATACCCTATAATTAATTGGTAAGCAATTTGGTTTGTTGCACAGTATTTCGTAAAAAAAGACGGTAAATCTAGTTGGGAATAAACGGGAAATGTATCGTTTAGAAACATTTCTTTGCTGTAGGCTAGTATATATTTTTTTTGATTTTTACCGTTCTCCATAACGGTTTGTTCATCGGTAAACGTACTATAATTACTAAATTGGGATAAATAATCGTACACCACAAAATTCGCAATTTGCGAATCATTGAATGCATTGAGTTCCCCCTGCAATTTAATCAACGCATCATTTAGCAAATCCTGATATTCAGTTTCACGCTGGTAATGATCTTTAACCCATAAAAATACGCGTGAATTTTGATTCATCCAATACTGAAACTGGGCGGCTTTAACTGAATCCGGTGCCATATTAAGAACGCCTAATCCCATCACTTCGTGCCACCATAAATCAAAGAATCGACCATGTTTTTTCTTTAAGCTAACAATATCATCGGCTTTACATCCGTATAGTCGTAAGCTATCTAATTCACTTACGAACGATTTATATTCTATTTTCGGCTTCAATTTGAGGGAATCATTCCCCTTTTGTGTACAAGAAAACAGAATTACCCAAACAAGGGGATAAATCCATAGTTTGTTTGGTGTAAATTTTATAGAATTTTGCATGAATACGATTATGAAACTACAAAGAAACATCACTTTTGGCTTAACTGCGATGATTAGTAGCGCGCTTTTTAGTCAATCTACCTCACAAACATTGAATACAATGGAGTTAGGGATACGAATTAGCCCCAATATTGCTTGGGCTAAAATCCAAAGCGGTTCGATGAAAGCCAATGGTGCAGGTGTTGGTTTTACGTATGGTCTTACCGGAGATTTTGCATTGGGTAACAGCGGAAATTATTTCTTTTCCACGGAATTAAACGTAAGTACGATCCCCGTAAAGGTTGCCTCAACCACAACCATGAAAAATGTGACCCCAAAAATAGGTGGTGGATACGATACTACTAGTTTCAAAGGTGGAGAATTAGAATTTAATTATTCAAATCAATATTTACAGATCCCGTTGGGAATTAAAATGAAAACCCAAGAAATTGGGAACATGAAGTATTACATCCAAGTGGGAATTGCACCGTCTTTCATGATGAGAAGTAGATTAACCGCAACTACTATTGGAACTCAACAGCGTGTATATCCCGATAATAAAGGGATTTCATTCCATGATCCCAATTTAGAGGCCGATGATGTATACCAATTCTCAGGAACAAATGTAGTTGGTTCTGCTGTAGGTGAGAAAGAATATGATTTCAAGGACGATGTTGCTCGTGTACGATTCCCTGCTATCATTGGAGTTGGTTTGGATTATAAACTTACTGGAAATACTCGATTTACTGCTGGTTTGCGTTTTGACAATGCTATCAACGACTTTTTCAAAGACAAACGAGTAAACGCCCGCAGCAACATGATTGCCATCAACATGGGTATTATTTTCTGATTATAAATACATGGCTAATCTAAAGATTGCCTTAGCTCAATTAAATTATAAGGTTGGTGATTTTGAACGTAATACAGCAAAAATTGCCGATGTATTATTTGAAGCAAAGCAAAGCAAAACCGATTTAGTAGTTTTTTCAGAATTATCGGTTTGCGGTTATTCCCCGGATGATTTATTGGATTATCCATGGTTTGTTGAGAAATGTGAACAAAGCTTAGAGGCAGTAGCCATGGCTTGCGATGGAATTGCTGCTGTGGTAGGTGGAGTTATGCGCAATTCAGGAAAAGGCAGACAGTTACAAAATGTTTGCTGTTTCATCAACGATGGAAAAATCGAGTATATCGTACCCAAAACACTGCTTCCAACATACGATGTATTTAATGAACGTAGATATTTTGAACCTGGGAACACGCCCCAAGTAATTGACTTCAAAGGCACTAAAATAGGCATTGCCATCTGTGAAGACCTCTGGGATATTTACAATGATTTTGAATATTTACAGCATCCCGGGGAAGATTTGGTGAAATTGGGGGCTGAAATTATAATAAATCCATCTGCATCGCCTTTTCATATCGGCAAGCAATCCTTGAGAAATCGAGTTTTTGCGGGACAAGCAAGCAGATTTGGTGTACCCGTTTTGTATTGTAATCAGGTGGGGGTTCATACCGAATTATTATTTGATGGAAGTTCTCGCGCAATCAATGCCAGTGGCGAAGTAGCGGCACAATTACCTAGTTTTGACGAATCGGTGGCTTACTTGCAGTATCAAAACGGCAAATTCATTGCTGAAAAGTCTGTACCTCTTGAAACGAATGATATCGCTTTATTACACCAATCGTTAGTATTTGGAATCCGGGATTATTTTTCGAAGATGGGGTTCAAATCTGCTACTTTTGGAGCAAGCGGAGGTATTGACAGTGCTGTGATTCAAGCATTGGCAACGGAGGCATTGGGAGCAAATAATGTCCACCCAATTTTGATGCCTTCCATGTATAGCTCTGATCATAGTATCAACGATGCTTTAGATTTATCCAGACGATTAGATAATAGTCCAATAACACTTCCCATTGAGGACATCTACAACAGCTACATAAAGACGTTAAAACCCCTCTTCAAAAATTTACCTTTCTCCTTGGCAGAGGAAAATATTCAAGCAAGATCGAGGGCCGTTTTATTGATGGGTATCAGCAATAAATTTGGTTATATTCTATTAAACACAAGCAATAAGAGTGAGATGAGTGTTGGCTATTCTACGTTGTACGGAGATTTATGCGGAGCTCTATCTCCTATCGGAGATGTGTACAAAACACAGGTTTATGCATTAGCAAAGTACATTAATAGAAATTCAGAATTAATCCCTCAAAATATTATTGATAAAGCTCCATCGGCAGAATTAAGACCGGGTCAGAAAGATCAAGATTCTTTGCCGCCGTATGAAGTATTGGATGAAATTCTAAAAAATTATATTGAATTAAAACGAGGTAGAGATGAAATAATTACCCTAGGATACGAACCATCTACTGTAGACAAGGTTATTTCATTGGTAAATGGTAGTGAATACAAACGCTATCAAGCACCTCCTATTCTCCGCGTTAGCTCCAAGGCTTTTGGGAAAGGCCGTGTTATGCCATTGGTAGGGAAGTATTGATGTATAGTCAAAAATTGTCCTCAAACAATTCAAAATTTCCTAGAGAGTTTTGGATTATGTGTATTGGTGCTCTTAGTTTCTTCCTTTCCTTCAATATCATACTTCCAGAATTAGCCACTGAATTACGTTCACGCGGAGGTGATGCTTACGTTAGTTGGATTATTCCATTATTTTCATTCAGTGCTCTTGTTGCCCGACCATTTAGTGGCTGGTTGGCCGATAATATTGGTCGAAAGGTAGTTATGATCGGTGGCTGTTTATTTTGTTTGATCTCTGGTTGGTTTTACCCAATGGCTGGATCGGCAATAACTTTTTTATGGGTACGTGTTTTTCATGGGTTTTCTACTGGTTTTACACCTACAGGATTTACTGCATACACAGCCGACGTTGTACCCGAGAGTCATAGAGGCAGAGCCATGGGGTGGCAAGGCATGTTCAATAATATGGGAACCACCTTGGGGTATATTCTAGGGGCAAAAATTGCATTTCACTTGGGCTCGAATTGGTTATTTTATTTTAGCTCAGGATTCGCAGCAATCGCCATACTTTTATTTCAATGGTTACCCGAAACAAAACCTATAAAGTCACAGAAAAATAAATTTGAATTCAAAATTTCCGCTCTGTTTTATTGGCCAGCATGGAAACCCTCGTTATTAATGGGACTGGTTTGTATTTCCTTGGGTACATTACTAACAATTATGCCCGACTTTACGCAATCTTTGGGATACAAAGACAAAGGCTATTACCTAAGTATTTATATTGCAACTTCTCTTTTTTTCAGATTAATCAGTGGCCGAATTTCAGATAAATTAGGCAGAGCATGGAGCACAAGTATTGGTACTTTTTTTCAAATAATTTCGATGGCGATTTTGGTAGGAATTTCATTAAAAATGCCATTAAATATTGAACTATTTTTTGTTATTTCTGCTTTGTGTTATGGATTAGGTCAAGGGTTTAATGCTCCCAGTTTATTTGCGTGGGGGTCGGATACCGCTGGAGAATTGCATCGAGGTAAAGCGATGGCGATGATATTTATATTCTTAGAATTGGGAATTATTGTGGGCGGACTTATTTCAGGATTTTTTGCCATTATACCAGAAATTCCAGCTGGAATTTCTGCGCAATCCATCACTTCGGGCTATTGGAATTACACTGCAATTTTTGGGTTAAACTTGCTCAGTTTTGTAATTGCTTTTCTATTTTCCAGCTTCCAAATCTGGTCATCTCGAAAACACTGAGAACTCACTAATTCTCTGAAGGAACACTCAGCGCAGGATCGTTGAACATAATCGCTGGTTCTTTCGGTGAATTGGATTCTTGAATCTTATCCAACACTTTCAACACATCATTTCTCCAACGAACATTGGTGTTGTAGATTCCGTATAGATATTTAACCATTTCCTGGTCGCTTTGGGTAGGTCTGCCCCTTTTTTTAGCAAAACTCCGATTTATACCGTCCAAATACATCCCAAAATCGAGGATACAATCGTACCAAGATGCGTAAATCGAATAATTTGTTTTGGATTTAGCTACGGCAGTAGTTTTCCTAGATCTGGGGTATCGCATTCCTACCAAATTATTATATAATCGAGAATATTTGGAATACTGACCGTCTACTCCTGATTCTATTATTTTCACGGCTGTAAATATATTTGCCCACTGAGGAATTGCTTCTAAAGCCACATGATGCATGGCCATAACGGGGGGGATTTTCTTCAACGATAAGGCCAAAGTATCAAAAAATAGGGAATCTTTCCGCAATACAATTGCAGTATCCGACGCCTTAATTAAAGATGTCTTAGAAGTTTCAAAGGTTGCTTTTCCAATCACTGCCGCACTACACAAAATCAGAACCGTGGTTGGAAAAATCCACTTGCTTCTGAGCATAAATACAAAGATAAGAAAGTTCTAAAAATGCAACTGATTAATTAATAATCAATTAATCCACATATTGCTCACAGCCATCCCTAAAACGGAGGCAATTTCCCGTTTTTGTTCGTTCAAAAATTCCACATATAACAACAATTCTTCCATGTCGCAATCGGGATTTTTCAGTTCTAATAATTTGGTATTAATCAGTTTATCAATTTTTTTACGTTTGAAGTGCAATAACAAGTTAATAGCAACTTCTAAGTATTGAGTTTCCTCGGTGCTAACATCAATTAAATTAGCGGCAAATGCATCGCTCAATTCATGGCTAATGGTTAATTCACCGGCTGCCCATCGAGCAATTTCTTCGTTTGGATGGTTCAGAAAGTAATTCGCATCCGGTGTTTCTTCTACATCAAAAAAGTATGGTGCTAATTCTTGGGCAAAAGGCTCATGAAATTCTAAAAAATCATCGGCCTGAATTTTTTGTTTTAAAAACTCGAATAAGGTAGCCTCTTCAAACGCCGGTTTATTGCCATGCAATAGCATCAATCTAAAAAAACCAAGTTCCTGTTCTTTATCGGTCAGGGGTTCTTGGATTTTCGGCTCTGAAACCAATTCTTGTGTAGATTGGGTGACATTATTCAGCAGTTGCTGACTTTCTTTTAGTTTTTCTTTTCGAAGTAATTTACCCAACTCTGCAGATAATATTACTTCCTCCATTTGGCAAACAGTAGCCAATTGTTGAACAAGCGTACTTCGTTTTAATCCATCTTTGATTAAAGAAACGCTTTTTAATATTTCCTTTACCGCATCTGATTTTTTTAAAGGATCTCCGGCGGTCTCTTTAAGCAATAGCTCTGCTTTAAAAACGATAAAGGTTTTTTCATTTTGATCGATGAATCGTGCAAATTCTTCTCCACCTAGCTGTTGACAGTATGAATCGGGGTCTTCCCCTTCGGGCAATAACACTACTCGAACATTTAAATCTTCTTCTAACAACAGATCAATTCCCCGTAAGGAAGCTTTAATTCCAGCAGGATCGCCATCGTATATTACGGTTACGTTTTCGGTAAATCGTTTCACCAATTTAATTTGGCCAGGGGTTAACGCAGTACCGCTGCTAGCAACTGCATTATCCACTCCATTTTGGTGTAGGGTTATGACATCGGTGTACCCTTCACACAATAGTACTTTATCTCTCTTTTTAATGGAATTTTTTGCTTGAAATACGCCAAAAAGAACCTCACTTTTTTTATACAGTTCTGTTTCAGGAGAATTTACGTATTTGGGCGCATTATCGGCATTACCCATTTTCCGTCCGCCAAATCCAATTACTTTACCAACAACACTGTGAATTGGGAAAATCACTCGATGTCGGAACAGATCATAAAACGATCCATTATCTCGTTGTTTAATTAACCCTGCTTCTAATAAGAAATCCGACTTATATCCTTTTTGCATTGCTGCTGTGGTAAGCGATTCCCATGCTTCGGGATTATAGCCTAATTGCCATTTTTTAATAGTTTCTTGAGTAAAACCACGCTCCCTAAAATAGGGCAACGCAATGGAGGTACCCTCTTCTGTTTCGTGAAGTTGTTGCTGAAAATAATCGGCCGCAAAATCAACCGCCGCCTGAATTGATTCTCGATGTAATTGCTTTTCTTTATAGTTGTCTTGATCCTCGGTGGTTCTAGTTTCCTCTAAGGTAATTCCGTACCGATTGGCCAAAATTCTAGCAGATTCTGAGAACGACAGATTATCAATATCCATCAAAAACTGAATCGCGTTACCCCCTTTTTGACAGCCAAAACACTTGTAAATCCCCAGTGAAGGAGACACTACAAAACTTGGGGTCTTTTCATTGTGAAACGGACAAGGGGCTTTGTATCGGGAACCGCTTTTTCTCAGTGATACATAATCTCCAACAACCTCATCAATTGGCACTACGGATAACAGATGTTGTATGGATTGTTCGGTGATCATATGAAAAAATGCAACTACTAATATACTCTAAAAAAGATATTAGATTTGCAAAGAACCTCCTACAATCGGGAAAATCCAAATAACCATGGTAAACAAATTGGCAATCCAAGAAAAGGCAAAGTCGTTATTGCCTAAATTGATAGAAATTCGTAGAAAAATCCACGAAAATCCAGAATTGTCTTTTCAAGAGCACGAAACAGCTGCTTTAGTTGAGGACTATTTGCAAAATACATTAGGATTGCAGACGCAACGACTCGCAAATACCGGGGTTGTTGCAAGGATTGAAGGAAAAAATCCTAATTCAAAAACGGTAGGTTTACGAGCTGATATGGATGCCCTTCCAATTGTTGAAGTGAACGATGGGAGACCTTATCGATCTAAAAAAGAAGGTGTAATGCATGCTTGTGGACATGACGCGCACACCACCAGTTTGTTGGGTGCTGCCACGCTATTACAGGAAATGCGAAACGAATTTGAAGGAAGTGTAAAACTAGTTTTTCAACCGGGGGAGGAAAAACTACCTGGTGGGGCTTCTTTGATGATTAAAGACGGCGTTTTATCCGACATTGATGTTATGATTGGTCAGCATGTTATGCCGGCCATATATACTGGAAAGGTAGGATTTAGACCTGGTCTATACATGGCGAGTACGGATGAGATATATGTTACTATTCATGGAAAAGGTGGACACGGTGCCATGCCTCATTTAACCGTAGACCCCATTGCGATTGCCGCGAATTTAATTGTTTCATTGCAACAGATTGTTTCTAGAAATGCCAACCCTACCCTACCTTCTGTTCTTACATTTGGCAAAATAATTGGAAATGGCGCCACCAATGTAATTCCATCTCAAGTTGTTTTGGAAGGCACTTTTCGAACCTTGGATGAATCTTGGAGATCTATTGCCCACGAAAAAATGTTGAGTATGGCAAAAGGAATTGTTGAAGGCATGGGTGGAACGGTGGATTTCAACATAGTGCGCGGTTATCCCTTCTTAAAAAACAATGAATCGCTTACAGAACGTTGCATACAATCGGCCCAAGATTATATGGGGAATGAAAATGTGGAGCCCTTAGGAATTTGGATGGCGGCAGAAGATTTTTCTTATTATTCTCAAGAGGTGCCCAGCTGTTTTTATCGATTAGGTACAAAGTCGGATGCAAAAAACACTGGAATCAGTGTTCATAATGCCGGGTTTGATATTGACGAAGATGCACTAGAAACGGGTTGTGGACTTATGGCATGGTTAGCCATCAGTGAGCTTAACCACCGATAATATATCGCAAATTATCTACCGCAGCATCCCAAATTGAGGCAGCCATTTCCTCTTCTCCATTATCGACAAATTCGGTAATTAGTAGATCTACGTCGCCGGTTATTTCATCTTGTTGGATTCTAAATTCTAGAAACTCTTCCGGTGATGGTGCATTGTGAATGCTGAATTTCACATATTTATTAACCACATTTTTCACAAGATTGGCTTCCGCTTTGGTACCATCTTCCCATTGAAAAACATATTGTGTACCTCCTTTTACCCCTACATGATCGGCAAACCAGCTTTGTAAGCCGGATGGATTGGATATGTATTGATAAATTATTGTTGGGGAAGAACGTAAGGGGTACTCCAACTCAATTTTTATTCGTGCGTTTCCTGTAGCCATGGGGTATAATTTGGGGTATCGTTACTGCAAAAAAGGTAATTTGATGTTAATTTCAAAATTATTGGCCATGAAGTTAGAATTATATTTGTGCACATGTTCCGAATTCCAACCTATACTTTTCTGGCATTTATCACGTTATTGACAGCATTTTTGTTGGCAATATCAGGTTGGAACATGCCGATTACTTGGTTTATTCACAAAAATGGATTTCATGAGGCGGATGTTTTTTTTGCCTTTTATACCCAAACAGCAGAGTGGCTAATCATTTTAATAGCAGCACTCTTAAGTTTTTATACCAATCGGCGATTAGGATTACTTTTTTTGGCAATGGCATCCCTGCAAGGATTGATTGTTCTTTTTATAAAACAATGGGTTAATGCGCCTAGGCCAGCGAGTATTTCTTCCGATCAAATTCGATCAATACCCGGTGTTTCGCTACAATATTGGAATTCATTCCCCAGCGGACATACGGCCATTGCCGTTTTATGTTACGGATTTATCGCACTTAGTATAAGTCAACTTTTACGAAAAAATAACACAATAGTAGAAGTTTGCTTATTGTATTTAGCCCTTGCGATGGGATATTCGCGGATGTATTTGGGTCAACATTCGTTGTTGGATGTGAGTATAGGTGGACTGTTAGCCCTTGTATTTTTGCATACTTCCGAATGGATTATTAACAATTGGGTAGATCGGGTTGCTAAAATGCAACAAAACTAGTTAATTGCTAAAATCCCGACTTAACGTTAAGATATTCTATGTCGAAATTTACAATCCATATTCTATTAACTGTATTAGCCTCGCTATTATTGTTACCGGGATTGGGTTTAGTTCCTTTATTCGATTGGGACGAATTAAATTTTGCAGAATCGGCACGAGAAATGGTGGTTAGCAACAATTGGTGGTATGTACAAATGGGATTCGAACCCTTCTGGGAAAAACCGCCATTAGCGATTATTCTACAAGCCCTTTCCGTAAAATTCTTTGGCGAACATACTTGGGTTTATCGTCTTCCCAATGCGATTGCCGGAATAATAGCAGTGAATTTTGTTTATCATGTTGGGGAATTTTTGGGCAGAAGGATGTTGGGGATATTTTGGTCGGTTACCACCTTATGTACGTTCGCAACATTTCTATACTGGAGATCTGCTATCATTGACCCCATATTTAACTTGTTTATTGTCTTGGCTTTATGGAATTGGTACCGCATTAATCGTGCTGAGATTCATGGTGAGCGATCTCATATTTACTATTTACTCTCTGGAATATTTATAGCTCTTGCCACCTTAGCGAAAGGACAGGCCGCGTTAATTATATTTATGTTAATCGTGGGTTGGATAACCATTTACCGAGGTCGATGGCAGGATCTAATCACTGGGAAAATACTCATTTTTATATTTCCTGTTATTATTTTAGTTGGAGGGTGGGCTTTTAGGGTTTATCAATTGCTAGGTAGCTCTTTTTTTGATTCGTTTTACAACTATCAACAAGAATTAGTAAAGGGACAATTCGAGTGGCATACCCAGCCATGGTTTTACCATTTGGTGGTACTTTTAGTACTGTGTTTCCCATCCTCAGCGATCGCCCTAAAATATTTAACAAAGAAAGGTGAAGAAGATTTTGTTCTTGAGAGTTGGCACTTCCTAATGCGCAGTATGTTTTGGATTGTTTTGATTGTTTTTTCAATCGTATCTACTAAAATCATACATTATTCCAGCCTTTGTTGGTGGCCTATTACTTATTTTTCTGCTTATCACTTTTATTTGGTTTATACCAATAGAGCCGTTACTACTGCAGGACAGAAATTATGGTTACTACTCAGTGGGGGATTACTATTGGCAGGGTTATCTGCTGGCCCGATTGCCATGAATTGGATAAATTGGAATGGTGAACCATGGAATTCGAAAATTGATGCATTTGGACTTGCATTATTAACTTCAGACAACTGGTCCTTGAACACATATTTACCCAGTATTATTATGGCGGTTGCAATATTTTTCCTTTTCAAGTTGATTTTCGTTTCAAAGTCCAAAGATTTCATTGAAGGCAATTTGTTATTAATCACATTGTTAGTCGCTATATCAACGTATATTTTCATTCTGCCTGCCGCTGCAAAAACCTTACAAAATCCATTGGCATTGTTTGTTAAGAAAATAAACCATGGAACTACCTTGGTTGAAAATCAAGGGTTCAAAACATATTCCATTTATTATCACGGGAAACTACAACCCAGCAATTTTACAGGCGATTGGTATTTTAATTCAGACATGGTTAAGGAAAAAACCAGAAATCATCCGTATCCAAAACAAGAATCCAGGAAAGTTTGGATTAGGGATGGTAACCCCACAGGTACCGCACTATTAGTTACAAAAAACACGTACAAACCAGATTTATATTTCCTTCAACAATTTAGTAAATCCGATTCCTTTTCGGGTTACTGGGTATGGAGGAGGAAATAGTTTCAGAATTTGTATTGATTAAAAATTCTTCTAAATTGCAGTTAATCAACCTCGAGAATATGAAAGCGAATAGAACATGTGTAATTACCTCGGACTGGGAAATGGGTGCTGGAAAGATTGGAACGTCTCAAGGGCCTTTAAGAATAAAATCGCTATTGAATACTAGCCGTATCGGAGAACAAATAATTGATACTCTTGAAATACAATCTCCTGCAATAGCGAATTACAGTAGTTCTGATATTACCAATTTGGGATTATCGGATACATTTAATCCAGCAAAGAATATTAAAGAACTTATTGAGCATACAAAAAAATTAAGTTCTACCATCGAAGATTGTGTGGTAAACGGTTATAATACCTTAGTTTTCTCCGGAGATCACTCCAATGCGATTGGAACCGTTAGTGGATTGTGCAAATCGTTGGGAGGCGAAAATATTGGAGTTATATGGATTGATGCGCATTTGGATTTGCATTCCCCCTTCACTACTCCATCGGGAAATATCCATGGAATGAGTGTTAATGCTTTGCTTGGTGATGATAATATCGAGATGCGAATTCGGGAGCTTACTGATTTTGAACAGCAGGATTGGCTATCGTTAAAATCACTTAAAATCAACAAACCCAACAACTGTATTTCTGCTAAGAACCTAATATTTATTGGTACAAGATCGTACGAAGAGCAGGAATGGGAATTGATCCGGAAGCATAGTATCTTAGTGATAACGATTGATGAAATAAACAAACTTGGAAGAGATTGGTTAGTTGATACCATCAACCGCCATCTTGAACATTGCATGTACCGATATGTTAGCTTTGATGTTGATTCACTGGATTCAAGTATTTCCAGTGCAACGGGCACACCGGAACCCAATGGACTGGATTTAGAAACTGCTAGTTATTTATTCGAACGGCTTTGGAATCATCCTCAAACCGTTTGTATGGAAATAACGGAGTTTAATCCCACCTTACCCCATCCTGAAAAATTAGACGAAGCTTTATTGACTTGTTTTCAATCTGCGATTATCTAGCAGCCATTGAATTGTATCTACGTTATCCGCAAAGTCTTTTAAGGTAGTGCATTGGGTTTTACCTAATCGCACCATTGATATATTATTTGAGCCTAATGCCGTTACTATTTCTGCCGAATTTGTTGCAACCACTTGAATATTGGTATCCCATCCATTGATTTTATCTATTATTTGATTGAGATTCTGATAATAACTAAAATGCAACATGCCCACCGGTGCATATAATAGTTCACTTTCCTTGGCAATAACGTATCCTGTATCAACATGTGGATCTAAATTCATCAGCAATAATGCTTTATGATAATGGTAGTTATTTACGTATTTATTATGGTTTACGATGGTATTTAAATAAACTTCATCCCATTTTCTAAAAATTCTACCTAGGTCATAGTTTTCAGGTAGAATAATATGGGTTACGTTCCTACAACCTAACCCAAAATAATTAAAGATATCTTCTCCCAAAGCAAGGATTTCATCATCCGATTCATCCCCTGTTATAATTGCAACACTATTTCTATTTTTTCTAATAATGTGCGGGATATCTCTAAAATAATACTCAAAATATCTACTACTATTGTTACTGCCCGTTGCGATGGCAGCGTCTATCCCTTTTAAATCATCGCTCCAAACAACCCTTTGAGACCATAAAGGTTCAATAGCAGCAGCTTTTTCTATCAAATAGGTAATTAGAACTTCATCGTCCGAAGAACGCTTAACTTTCAATTGATAACCACATAGTACACCGTTTATAACATCTTGCAAACCAACCAAAGGTATATTTCCTGCTAAAATCAATCCTAAAATGGGAATTCTTGGGGAGACATTTTCATGGGAAAGGCCATTCCAAGTATAGTTCCCTAAAAATTCCATAATTGATTCATCACTTAACGATTCTTGCCATTGTTTTAAAGATTGATGAATACTCTCCGGCTCAAACCATCTATTTTTAATACTTGCTAAATGTATTTTTGATTGCCATTGCTCATTATTTTCGAAATTATCTAGTGCCAATCTCAATGCGCGTAATAGTGCCAATTGTTCAATCATGGTTGCAAAGGTAATTAGGACTGGATTCTAAGTTGTTAATCCGTCTTCAAATTTGCGAATATTGCAACTCTTCGCAGAGGATTTGCTATTTTTCATAGAACAATTACCATTAAGGTATCTTATTATGTAGGTTTGCAGTATGAAATTATTTAGGAGCCCAAATACTATAATTTTACTTCTTTTTATTTTAGTGAACAATATTGGTTTTGGACAAGGAGAAGATCGACTTTCAAAGTATTATATTGGATTTACTCCGGGGATTAATTTTTCAAGAACTTCTTTGAATGACACTGCGAATATCAATTTCAGTTCGAGGATTAAAACAGGGTTCAACTTAGGTTTTGCAGCTGCTTACAATGTAAAAGAAAATATTTCTATTACTAGCGGATTAGGATTTGTTTCACATGGTTATCGAGTTTTTTGTGACACTTTACCTTTAAATAATAAGGTAGTTAGAAACACGGTGAACCTAACCTTACCATTGGGGATGTCGTTTCGCCAAGGGGGTACCAGTAAAAGTCAGATACACGAAAAATTTGGAGTTGTATTAAATTACAATTTTGCATCAAAAACAGATACATTATTAAACTCCGCAACAAATACGCGTTTTAGGGTAACCGAAAATAGTCAGCAACGTATTTATCCCACTTTTTATTTGGGAGCTGGTTTAGGTGGCGGATCTGGTAAAGGGGATCGTTATGAATTTGGATTCACTTATCAATTTTCGGTGATGAATATACGGGGAATGAAAGTAGAAGGTGGGGAATTCTACAAATCCTATTTCCCATTAAATTATCGTGGAGGCATGCTGCAAGCGACCTTTACTTATTATTTTAACACCGGTAATTTGCAGAAATCAGACGAATATTTTTATTGATCTGATTTATTTTCAATCGAGATGCCTAGATGATGAAGGCAGAAAATGAAATGATTTAGGAAAATCAAATAATATAACTAGTATACGAAAATGGAAACGCTTGTACATTTTTTTGAAGGATTAAGTCCTTTGATGCAAGGATTTACGGGCAGTTTATTCACTTGGTTTATTACTGCTCTTGGTGCTTCGATGGTCTTTTTCATTAAAGACATTAAAAAAGGCTACATGGATACCCTTTTAGGGTTTACCGGAGGTGTTATGTTGGCCGCAAGTTTTTGGAGTTTATTGAATCCTGCTATCGAAATGGCTCAGCAACAAGGTTACAATAAAATGGCTTGGTTGCCGGTGGGAATAGGATTTTTGGGTGGAGCGGTCTTTTTATATCTATTGGATCAGTTCCTACCCCACTTGCATTTGAGTTCTCCAATAGAACAAAAAGAAGGTGTAAAAACCAATTGGAATCGAACAGTTCTATTGGTTTTGGCAATAACATTGCACAATATCCCTGAAGGTCTAGCCGTTGGTGTTGCTTTTGGAGCGGTAGCTGAAGGATTACCGGGCGCGGATTTAGCGGGTGCCATAGCGCTTGCTATAGGAATTGGCATTCAGGACTTTCCCGAAGGTATGGCGGTAGCCTTGCCATTAAGAAGATTTGGACTATCCCGTAGAAAATCATTTATGTGGGGACAGCTTAGTGGTATGGTAGAACCTGTTGCAGGAGTTTTGGGTGTAGCTTTGGTAATGATAGCCAGCAGCATATTACCGTATGCATTAGCTTTTGCCGCGGGAGCTATGATCTATGTAGTTGTAGAAGAAGTAATCCCAGAGTCTCAAAGCAGCGGCCACAACGATAAATCTACTTTAGGATTTATGTGTGGATTTGTATTAATGATGGCCCTGGATGTGGGTTTAGGTTAAATTGAAACCTACTTAAAAAATGAGCGGTATAATTCGGGATTTTTAACATACCTACTTATTAAATCGGTATTGCAACTAGTCCTTGAGTGGTTTTGATTGATTAGATACAAATGGGTTGTTATCAATGTACTCGATCACCACGCAATGTCCAATTCTCCATAATAGAAGCTTCATAATCCAACCATTCTTGCCACCGTTTTTTAACTATTTCTGGTGGAAAATATGTGCGCGCTAAATCCAAAAACAGAGTATAATGTCCAGCTTCAGAAACCATAAACTCATAATAGAATTCTTTAAGTTGTTCATCGGTACAGTATAAACTTAACAATCGAAATCTTTCACAACTTCTGGCTTCTATCAACCCACAAATAAGCAACTGTTCGAGTAGATGATCTTCTTTGGCTCCACCCTTTTTTACAAACTTAAGTAACTCTAAAACGTATTCGTCTTTTCTTGATTTACCCAACTCCAAACCCCGTTTTTTAAGTTCTTTCAGAACTTTTCGAAAATGTCCCCACTCTTCGGAAACCACAGGCGCAACTTTTTCTACAATCTTTGGGTAATCGGCAAACCGAACAATTAAAGAAATACATTGAGTAGCTGCTTTTTGTTCGCAGAAAGCATGATCAACTAAGATATCATGTATCGATTTTTCGGCAATATTTACCCAACGAGGATCTGTGGCTAATTTCAAGCCCAGCATTCTTACCGCTTCTAAGTTCTGTTCTTTGGTAAAATCTTTACTTGTTTTAAAATCGTCGCTCATACAATGGCAGCTGCACTATGCTTCAATTTTCGATACTCTATTTTGATGTCTTCCTCCTTCGAATTCGGCAGACAAATATGCTTTTACTATTTCTATGGCTTTTTCTTGGGAAATAAAACGGGCAGGTAAACATAACACATTGGCGTTGTTGTGTTGCCTTGCTAATGCGCCTAATTCCGGCTCCCAACACAAGGCTGCTCTAACTCCTGCATGTTTATTTGCGGTGATACAAACGCCATTTCCACTTCCGCAAATCAGAATTCCCAAGGTATTCTCCCCCGATGCTACTGAACCTGCAACTTTGTGTGCATAATCGGGATAGTCAACACTATCAGCAGAATCGGGACCCATATCTTGCAATTCATATCCTTGTTCTAATAAATAAACCAATAGATCATTTTTTAGTTCAAAACCGGCGTGATCAGAACCTAAAGCCAATGTTATTTTAGTCATTTTCCTTTTGTTTTTCTACTCTTTTTGCTACTTGAATTCCTACCACATATAATATTAATAAGGGCGTTCCCAGTAGTAGCTGACTGAAAACATCCGGCGAAGGAGTGGCAATACCTGCAATTACGAAAATAATTACCACTGCATATCTCCAATTTTTGGTTAAAAACTCGGCCGTAACCAATCCAATTTTAGCCAATATATAGATGAGTACGGGGAGTTCAAACACAAGTCCTGTAGCCAAACTCATGAACGTAACAAATCCTGTAACCGAAGCAATGGTTGGAATATTTCTGATTTGCGGACTTAACTGATATCCCAACAAAAAATTGGATGCCAAGGGAACCAAAAAGAAGTAGGCAAAGGATAAACCGGTAAAAAACAACAATGAAACAATGCCTAGGCTATTTTTGGTCTTTTTAATTTCTTTCTCGCTTAAAGCCGGTTTTACAAAACTCCAAATTTGATATATAATATAAGGAAAAGCAACCACAAATCCAACAACTAAAGCAATTTTAAATGCACTAACAAATTGACCTTGAATTTGTTGACTTTGCATTTCTAACACAGGTGGCTCCCAACACAATGCATCGGTATTAAACAAATATCGACCGGCTTCACAGAAAAATCGATTCCCCCAAAAACCAGGTTTGAACGGGCTTAGCACGATGTGTTCAAAAATCCATTCTACGAAAAAGAAGGCCACTATGGTACCAACCAATATCAAAATAGCCACCCGATATAATCGGGCTCTTAGTTCATCGATATGATCGAAGAACCCCATATTTTTTTCATAGGGGAACTGGCTTTCTTCCGTTTGGTCTAAGGGCATGATTTACAGACTATTGTTGTAATTACATCAACATACCACCGCAAACTGAAATCGTTTGTCCGGTAATATAGGTACTCATATCCGAGGCTAAAAACAAGCAAAGGTTGGCTACATCTTCTGTGCTACCACCGCGCTTAAGGGGAATGGTATCGGCCCAAGCCTTACGAACATTTTCATCCAGCGCATGGGTCATTTCTGTTTCAATAAATCCGGGCGCTACTGCATTGCATCGAACATTTCTGGATCCTAATTCTTTCGCAATACTTTTGGTAAAACCAATCATTCCTGCTTTTGAAGCGGCATAATTTGCTTGACCGGCATTACCCATAACACCCACCACCGAGGTCATATTAATGATGCTTCCGGATTTGTTACCTAAAAAGTGTTTCAACATCGCTTTGGTTAGGTTAAATGCACTTTTCAAGTTGGTATCAATTACTTCATCCCACTGTTCTTCTGTCATTCTAAGCATCAATGTATCGCGAGTAATTCCAGCGTTGTTGATAAGAATATTTACTTTTCCAAAATCAGCAATTACTTTTTCGGCCAATTCCATACTTTGATTAAAATCGGCAGCATTACTTTGGTATCCCTGAATTTTCACACCGTATTGATCGGCAATTTCTTGGGCAAAAGCGTTTGCTTTTTCAACCGATGAAGCATAGGTAAAAGCGATATTACAACCATTTTTCGCAAATATTTCGGCGATTCCTTTACCAATTCCTCGGCTGGCTCCGGTAATCAATGCAGTTTTTCCTTGAAGCATGCTGCGAAGATACTATATCTTCGCAAAATGACCCATTGGATTGATACCGAAATTGAATTCTTAAAAGGTGTAGGCCCATTAAAGGCTCAAGCGCTTAAGAATGAATTAGGTATTCATACTTTGGGCGACCTATTGAGTCACTACCCATTCCGTCACGAAGACCGTTCTAAAATATATTCTGTATCCCAAGTGCATGGGGAGGATGTCTATGTTCAACTAAGAGGAGTTATTACTCCAATTGGTATCACTGGTGCGGGCGCGGGTAAACGATTTGTAGCTATGTTTCGTGATGCCACGGGCGAAATTGAACTGGTTTGGTTTCAGGGACATCAGTACATTGAGAAAAATTTAAAGCTAAATACCGTATACCAACTGTATGGTAAGGTCAATAATTTCAAAGGAAAATTCAGCATTCCTCATCCTGAATTAGAGATTTTAGACTTACAAAATCCTAAAGCAGGGGGCAGCCTTGTTCCTGTTTATCCCATGACGGATGGGATGCGCCGAAAACGATTAGACAATCGTTTTATGGTTCAAATTTGTAGAGCAGCCGTAACGCATCCTCATTTTCACATTGAGGAAAATCTTCCTCAGTCTATCTTGGATAAATTCAAGTTCCCTTCAAGAAAAGAAGCGATAAAAGAATTGCATTTCCCCGAGAACATAACTCGATTAGAAGAAGCGAAACGCAGATTGAAATTTGAAGAATTTTTCTATCTCCAATTGCGGTATTTGCAATTAAAAGGCAACAGAAATCGAACTTACAAAGGAATCATATTTGAAAAAGTAGGTCATTATTTCAATTCGTTTTACAAAGAAAAATTACCCTTTGAATTAACAAATGCCCAGAAAAATGTGCTGAAGGAAATCCGCCACGATGTAAAATCGGGTTTGCAAATGAACCGACTTTTACAAGGTGATGTAGGTTCCGGAAAAACCATTGTCGCACTGCTAAGTATGCTCATGGCCATCGATAACGGGTACCAAGCTAGCATAATGGCACCTACAGAGATATTAGCTACTCAGCATTTTTATAGTTTGCAAGAATGGGTGGAATCCTTGGGATTAAAAATCGCGTTACTCACAGGTAGTAGTTCTAAAAAAGCGAGGGTGGAACTATTGGAGGGAATTGCCAACGGCAGCATTCATATTTTGGTAGGAACCCATGCTTTATTAGAAGACAATGTAGTTTTTCAGCAACTTGGGATGGTAGTAATTGATGAGCAACACCGATTTGGCGTAGCACAACGGGCAAAACTCTGGAAAAAAGGCAAGGTGCTTCCCCATATTTTAGTAATGACGGCCACACCAATTCCAAGAACATTGGCAATGACCCTGTATGGCGACTTAGAAGTAAGTGTCATTAATGAACTACCTAAAGGCCGAAAACCAATTAAAACAATCCATCGAGCAGAGTCGATGCGCCCGCTGATCATGGATTTTCTGAAAAAAGAAATTGCTTTAGGAAGGCAGGTTTATTATGTTTTCCCGTTGATTGAAGACAGTGAAAAATTAGAACTGAATAGTTTAATGTCGGGATACGATATGGTATCTTCCTACCTACCCACTCCCGATTTCAAATATTCTTTGGTACATGGCAGAATGAAAGCCATCGAAAAAGAATCGGAGATGCAAAAATTCAAACTACACCAAACCGATATCATGATAGCTACTACCGTGATTGAAGTGGGTGTAAATGTCCCTAATGCCAGTGTAATGGTGATTGAAAATGCGGAGCGATTTGGGCTAAGTCAATTGCATCAATTACGCGGTAGAGTTGGACGAGGAAGCGAACAAAGTTATTGTATATTGATTTCGGGGCACCAACTATCAGAAAATGGCAAGAAGCGATTAAACACGATGGTTTCCACCAACGATGGTTTTGAAATTGCCAAAGTTGATTTGGAATTACGAGGACCCGGTGAATTGGATGGAACCAAACAAAGTGGAATTTTGGATTTAAAAATTGCTGATATACGGCAAGACGAAGCCATATTGATTGCATCTCGGGTGGAAGCCGCGCAGTGGCTAGAAAATGACGAGTTATTAATGAAGCCCGAAAGTGCACCAATACGGAACGAATTAAACAAATCTCCTCACCGCACTGTATGGAGTAAAATTTCGTAAAAAATTGCGTTTTACGTAATAACTTTACCCCTTTAATCATGAATTTATTCAGGGAAGTTGGTCGATATGTACTTTTCATGCGTTACGTACTTCGCAGACCCGAAAGGATGTACATGTTTTGGCAAAATTTGATGAGAGAAATGAATCTTATTGGTGTAGATTCATTGCTCATTGTTGTTTTAATAGCTTTATTCACCGGCGCTGTTACAACGGTTCAAACGGCCTCTCAACTTATGGTTGATTCTGGAATTCTTCCACCCAGTTTTTTCCCAATGAGCATTGTAGGATCCGTGGTTGGTTCGAGTTCTGTACTGGAATTAGCTCCTACCATTACCTGTTTGGTTTTGGCCGGTAAAGTTGGTGCTAATATCGCTTCCGAAGTAGGGAATATGCGTATTAGCGAACAATTGGATGCCTACGAGGTAATGGGAATAAATTCGGCAGGATTTGTGGGACTACCCAAAATTATTGCTGGAGTTATCATGATTCCTTGTTTAGTAATCGTTTCTAATTTTTTATTGATTTATGGAGGACTATGGGCAGGCAAATTTACTGGCGTAGTAACGGCGGACGAATTTGTTACCGGAGTTCGAAGCTCATTTATGCCTTTATATGCGAATATTATGCTAGTAAAAGCTTTCATTTTTGCTTTTTTAATTACGTCGCTCAGTGTTTTTCAAGGATATTACATCCAAGGTGGTGCATTGGAAGTTGGAGAAGCCGGCACCAAAGCGGTGACCCGTATTTGTGTGTTTATTTTGTTTGCCGATTTGATCATCGCTAAAATGTTCTTGTAACATGATTGAATTAAGGAACGTAAATAAATTTTTCGGCGATCGTCAGGTATTGAAAGACATGAATGCCACATTCAAACCGGGCGTTTGTAATTTAATCATTGGTGCTAGTGGCGGTGGTAAAAGCGTTTTAGTAAAATGCATGGTGGGTTTGGAAGTCCCAACTTCGGGGGAGGTATTGTTTGGGAGCCAGAGCTTCCATGATTTAGATTATGAAGAGAAAAAAGACCTGAGAAAGGAAATTGGGATGTTATTTCAAGGTACCGCATTGTTCGATTCCTTAACCGTTGAACAAAATGTAGAATTCCCATTAATTATGTTTGGAAACATGACCAAACAAGAGCGTTTAGATCGTGTTGCATATTGCTTAAATCGTGTTAATCTGAGTCATGCATACGGAAAATATCCTTCTGAAATTTCAGGTGGAATGAAAAAGCGCGTAGGTATTGCTAGAGCGATAGCACTCAATATCAAATATTTATTTTGCGACGAGCCCAATTCGGGGTTGGATCCCCTAACCTCTCGCGTAATTGATAATTTATTGGCCGAAATTACCAGAGAGTTTAATATTACCACCATAATAAACAGCCACGATATGAAAACCGTATTAGACATTGGAGAACATATTGTTTTTGTTCATCAGGGTCAGAAATGGTGGGAAGGTTCCAAAGAAGACATGCAGGCTGCTAAAGAAAAGAACGCAGAACTACGAGCGTTTATAGAGGCGAGCGTTTAATCTTCACCTGTTTTAAAATTAAACGATTTGCTGCATCGTTTTGTAAACCTTCCACCCAAGGATGGAACAATCGCAAACTTTTATCATAATACAAGGGTATTACTGGATTCGACTCATTTAGAATTGCATTGGCTGCTAATACCGCTGCATTTCTGTAATCTTCCCCTTTGGTGCCTGATTCAATTTCGCGGTATAAATCATCAAAATCAGACGATTCAAAATGGGTATAATTGGGACCATTGGGCGAACAATACGGCCCGTAAAAACAGGCTAAATAGCTTTCAGCATCGGGATAATCGGCGATCCAAGAACCTCGAAACAGTTGCAAAGACCCTTCATTTCGTTTCTTTCGTAATACCGCGGATGTTTGTAAATCAATGGTTATGGGTATTCCCACATCGTTCCATGCTTTTTGCAGATATACTGCCATATCGAGATAATCGGCATTGGTAGTAAGAATGAGTTCTGGAATCTTTACCCCTTGGGATTTCAATTGACTAATTATTTTTTTCGACGCTGCGAAATCAAGTGCCCAACGTTCATTGTTCTCTTCTGTATCCAAGGTCTTGGTAGTAATTTCATCGGAATGTTCATTGCTCTGAGATTGACCTATTTTATTGGCTTTAGAACGATTGCAACTCTCGTTACTTAAAGGAATTGAAGTACCACTTGGCAAAAGTGCAGGGGGAATAAAGCCTCGATCGGCTGGATCTCCCAAACCATTCCGAACAAATCGCACTAAATTGGCACGTGGAATTGCCAATGACATGGCTTTTCTGAACAGTTGATTCCGCAAAATTGGATGACCTGGATTTAATGAATCCATATATAAACCAATATACTCAGTGTTTAGAAATGGGGTTACTAGTAGATTAAATCTAGATTTGTATTTCGGTTTTAAGGTAGCGGAATCGGTTAATAATTCATCTTTAAATGACCCTTCCAATCCGTTGAAAAAATCAAATTTGCCCGCAACAAATTGCATAAAGGCAGTTTGTTTATTTTTTATGAACGATACCGCAATTGCATCCAAATAAGGGAGAGAAATCCCTTGGCTGTCTTTTTCAAAATACGATGGATTCTTTCTCAACACCAGTTTTACATCCGTTTCCCAACGCTTTAGGTAGAACGGTCCAGTTCCAATAGGATTTCTTGAAATGAAGGATTTTTCTTGTGCGCACAATTCTTTGGGTATAACAGAGCAATACGAAGTTGCCAATAACGAAATGAAAGATGCTTGGGGTTTTATTAGAAAAATGGAAACCGTTGAGTCGTTATCAGCCCAAATACCTCGTCCCCGTTGTATGGTATCTAAATTAGTAAAAATCCACAATCCAGGGGAGGCATTTACCGGGTTTGCTACGCGCTGTAAACTTGCCACTACGTCGTAAGCCGATAGAATTTTATTTGAAAGGGATTTTGATAGTGTATTTGCAGATAAGGTGCAAAATCGGATGTTTTTTTTCAGGGTTAATTGAATGTGTTTTCCACCGTTTTCCACGAACCATTTCTGGGCCAATCCAGGTACAGGTTTTAGGTCCTTATCCAAGTCAATCAAGCTATTAAAGAGTTGGGAAACCAGCCAAATTTCGGATTGTGAACGTGCTAATGCGGGATCCAAGGTGGTAATTCCAGCATCGTCGTTATAATTGAATATCTGATAGTTAGAATAATTATCCACATTTTGGCAACTAGTAATACCCATTCCAATGTAGACAACTGCGAGATAAAAGATGTTGAATTCCCGAGTGCAGGAAATAATTTTGTTGATGCTTAAAAAATCAAAGCGACGCATGGTGAGTTTTATTGGATCGAAATGATCCATACAACAAAAATAAGCATCGATGCATTTGAAATTGGATTTTAGGCAACTTACTTAAACACAGGATTCGAACATGGGAAAAATCATTGCTATTGCCAACCAAAAAGGCGGAGTTGGTAAAACTACCACGGCTATCAATCTAGCGGCCAGTTTGGCTGTATTGGAATACAAAACCTTACTGGTAGATGCCGATCCACAGGCAAACTCTACCTCCGGCGTAGGATTTAACCCAAAGAACATCCGTATTGGACTGTACGAATGTTTGGTTCAAGAAATTCACCCTCAGGATGTAATCATCAGCACACCTACCCCATTTTTGGATTTATTGCCATCCAACATTGACCTGGTTGGTGCGGAAATTGAATTGTTGAACATGCCAAATCGTGAGCGAATCATGCAGGGTTTGCTAAAAACAATTCAAAATCAATACGATTTTATCATTATCGATTGTTCTCCTTCCTTGGGTTTGATTACTACCAATGCATTAACTGCGGCGAACAGCGTTATTATTCCTGTTCAGTGCGAATATTTCGCTTTGGAGGGTTTAGGTAAATTATTGAATACCATTAAGATCATTCAAAATCACTTGAATAAGCAATTGGAAATTGAAGGAATCTTATTGACGATGTACGATGGAAGATTGCGTTTGTGCAACCAAGTTGTTGAAGACGTAAAAACTCACTTCCAAGACATTGTTTTTGACTGTATTATACAACGAAACACTAAATTGGGCGAAGCTCCCAGTTATGGAATTCCGGTAATTCATCACGATGCAGAGAGTAAGGGTTCTATCGGCTATTTGAACCTTGCCAAAGAGATATTGCAGAAAAACGGAATGATTGAAGTAACCGAAACGGAGGAAATTGCATGAGTACACAGATAAAGAAAAAACCCGGCTTGGGTAGAGGATTGAGTGCGTTGTTGGAAGATGCAGGTAACGATGTAAACGCAGCAGTAAACGCACCAATTGGCCATGTTAGCATGGTGCCTATCAGAAATATTGAAGCCAATCCGTTTCAACCCAGAACGGAGTTCGGGCCGGCGGAGATGGAAGAATTAGCAGAGTCGATTAAGGTACACGGCGTGATTCAACCGATTACGGTGAGAAAAATGAGTGCCGATCGTTTTCAAATTATTTCCGGAGAACGCAGAACCAGGGCTTCGCAGTTGGCGGGTCTAACCCAAATACCAGCATATGTTCGTGTTGCTAACGACCAAGACATGCTGGAAATGGCATTGATTGAGAATATTCAACGTAGCGACTTAAATGCCATTGAAATTGGAATGAGTTATAAGCGATTGTTGGAAGAATGCAATCTCAAACAAGAAGAACTGGGCGAACGTGTTGGAAAGGATCGTACCACGGTAAATAATTACTTGCGATTATTAAAACTGCCCGACGCCATTCAATTGGGTATCAAACAAGGTGTTGTTAGCATGGGTCATGCTCGAGCGATCATCAACATTGATGACCCGGACACTCAAATGCGTTTGTATGCACAAATGATAGACAATCAATTGAATGTTCGTGAAGTTGAATCATTAGCCAAAGCAACGAAAGAAGGAAAAACCTATGATTTTCCAAAGGGAACGGATTGGGATCCTGAAATTGATCGAATCACCGAAGCGTTTTACAAAAAACTTAATGCCCATGTTCATTTAAAAAATGGAGCCAAGGGTAAAGGTAAAATTATTATTTCTTATAAAAATCGCGAGGATCTAGAACGCATCCTTTCGAGAATTCAAGACTAATTTCCCAAAATCTTGGTTCGACATTTATTCTTGCTAACGTGGGTTCTAATAGCCAACCTTGGATTTACCCAAGGAACGCAATTCCGCGCAAAGCCCGATGTTGAACCAGGGTTATTACCATACCGGTTTCCTAGATTTTCAGGTGGTTTTCAAGATACTAGCAAGATACTCCATAACAATAACAAGTTACTCCAGGACACTCATATTCATTCTCCAAAAAAGGCAACCATTTTAGCGCTCGCCTTTCCAGGTAGCGGTCAGATTTACAATCGAAAATACTGGAAAGTACCCATTGTATATGGTGCTTTTGGTTATGCAGGCTATTCCATGATTACCAACCGATCTAAGCTTAGAACCCTGAATGATTCCATATCAGGAATTTTCAAAATAGGGAAAACTCCCACCGCCCAATTAATCGCAGAACGGGATAAATATCGAGGAAATCGGGATGTAGCAATATTGTCGCTGGCCGGAATCTACGTGCTACAAGCAATTGATGCTACCGTTGACGCTCATTTTTTCAAGTTCAATATTAATGATGCCATTGCTATTTCAGGGAAAGTCAGCCCCCAGCGATGGCTGCATGTATCCATAGCAATCCGATAATTTATATGTCGAATCGTATCAATCAAATCCTCGCTTTTCTCGAAGACACACCGAACGATCCTTTTTTAAATTATGCGTTAGCGCAGGAATGGTGGAAAGCAGGAGATAAGGAAATTGCATTATCAAAGTATCAATGGTTGGTTGCCGAGCACCCCAATTACGTAGCTACTTATTATCATTTGGGCAAATGCTTGATCGATTTGGGCGAAAAAGAGTCCGCCATGGAGATTTTCGAACAGGGAATTGAAATTGCAAGATCTTTAAAAGAACAACACGCCTTATCCGAATTGCAAAGCGCCAAGTTGGCGTTAGAATACGACGAAGATTGATGTAAATTTAAACAGACAATCCAAAAATCAATGGAATAAATAAACCTCGAAAGTTTTAACTCCCGAGGTTTATTTAAATGTATTTTTTATATCAAGTCCGTGTCAATTGTTTTCAGGACGAGATAAAATCAACATAGCGATTAGTCTCTACTCTGCAATTTTGCTAAAAGTCGCAAAATCTCAAGGTACAACCAAACTAAGGTCATTAACAAAGCTACTCCTGAGAACCACTCCATGTATTTAGGCGCTCCCATTTCGGATTGTTGTTCGATGAATGCGAAATCCATGATCAAATTGAAGGCGGCAATTCCAGCGATTAAAGCAGAAATACCAATTGACAACATGCTATTTCCGTAGTAGAAGCTCTGTACCCCAAACATTCCCATGATCATGGTGATTAAGTAGAATACACCCACACCCATGGTAGCAAAAATTAAAATTTTGGTAAACATCGGCGTAGCTCTCAATAAGCCACTTCTATACGCTAGCAACATCCCAGTGAACACCAACATGGTAATACCCACGGCATTCATAACAATACCATCGTATAAACTATTAAAAACTAAAGAAATTGCACCTAAGAAAAGACCTTCACCTACGGCATATACTGGTGCTAAAACAGGAGCCCAAGACTTCTTGAACATCATTATCAAAGATGCTAAAAGTCCAGTAATCAAACCTCCCCACATGTACTTAGATAGTCCGTTGTTCATGGCATAGCCAATTCCATCAGCACCTTCTCCGCCTTGTACACCCATATCGAGCCAAAGGAGTCCAGCAGGAATAACCATCAAAGCAAACAATAAAATCGTTTTGTTAACAGTACCCGAAACCGTCATGGTTTCCGAATACGAAGCTTCTCGCGCATTGCTAAAAGCCGAATCTGAGAAAAATGGATTACTCATAGTTTAAGTTTATTCAATTATAGAATATTATCGGATTAATTGCAAGGTTCCTTGGGTTGTATATTGCTTATTCTGGTAATCGGAATATTCAATTACATACACGTAAATTCCTTGCATCACTGGGTCACCCAAAACCGTGCCATCCCAACCTTCTGTCATATTGGCGGTTTCGAATAACTTTTCCCCCCACCGGTTGTAAATACTCATTTTATAGGTTTTCAACCCACCGCTAAATGGAATAAATACTTCATTCCCCCCTTTTTGATTGGGGGTAAAGGCATTGGGAATAAACAATACGGGTTCGTAATTGATTAATATATCGTTGCTCCAACTTTCGGTACCGGTACCGTTTTCAATGGCTTTAATACGAAAATATTGCGCGTAATTATCCTTACCGTTATCGAAATTATCCGATTGGGGATTGGAATAAGTTTGGTACAATTGGAAATCGTTGCCGTTGGTGAAGGATCGATATAATTCGTATCGATTCACGCCATTGGAGAAACCCAAATATGGACTAAAGGTATGAGCCATACTAAATGGGCCTGTCTTCTGTCCATTTAGCAAAACCAAGGTATGAGGCAATGAATACAAGGTATCTCCACAACGATTCACGATGGCAATCCGATATTCTCGTGCTACAATATCCGTATTTACGTTGGCGTGGATGAACTGACTGACGCCTACATTGCTGGTACCCACTGTGACAAAATTACCGGTGCTGGCAGGCCGCGACTGTATAAACACCAAGTTATTGTAACGTGGAGCATTTAAAACATTGTAGCTTAGCCATACCGAATTATCCGCATTGGGCGGTGGAGCTACGGTAATAAAATTAAGGACGACGCTTGGATTATCTACAAAAATTTGCAGTTGTTGGGTATCGCCAATACAACCATCCGAAGACGTCTCAACGGCTCTAACCGTACCTGGAGTGGCTGTTAATGACCACGTTACATTGATCTGCTTATCGGTGCTCAGGGGCGGATTGGTAAATCCACCTTGAGTTAACCACCATTCCATCGTGGAACCTGTTTCTCCTGAAACTTGGTAGCTGATATTGTTTAAATTCGGGAAACAAACATCGGAAGATCCTGAAATTTTGGATGTCTTAGGTCGAGGTTTGAGCGTGATATTCGCCGATGTAAATGGTCCTGGACAGTACCATTGGGAGGTAAGTCGATATTGTACTGTAAATACACCAAATGTATCTCCATAGAATTGCACATCCCATGATGAAGAATCTGCTGAGGGAACCATTTTAAAAGTTAAACCTGCGGCAGAAATTTGTGGGTATATTTTTTCACCGGCAACGGTAGCTTGGGGTTTCCAGTAACTAATCCAGTTGCGTGTTTGGCACTGATTGATTGTAATTACGGGTGGGGCATTTGGTGCAGGCTGAAGAATAACCTTAACGGTGCTCCAGGGGGATAGACAGGGTAATTTCGATACGGAATCGTAAGCAGAAGCCTGCACGCCAATGCTGGCGGCGGCGGCAACACCCCAATTAACTTTTATGGCAGATCCGGTGTTGCCGCCGGCAAATGCCCCTCCCACAACTTGCCAAGTGTAGTTCTCTTTTTGTACCCCTTTCACCCAATACGGCTCGTTGTTGGTTAATGCACACAAATTGGTATCACCAAACACCTTTGGCTTGGCCAAAGAGTGATTTTTCACCACCGAAATAAACGAAGAATCTCTGCAACCAAAACGATCGGTTACCACCACCTTTATAGTTCCAATACCTACTCCTCCCCAATCTACTACATATTGTGTATCGTTTACCACTTTACTACCAGTCTGACCCGTAGCGGTCCATGTATATTTAGCTCCTGGATATTTTTTATCTAAGTTATAAATTAAACCTTTGTTATTCGGACACACCGATTGTGGACCTAGTACCCCACTGGAAACCGGTGTACTCACAAACACCTTGCTGGTATCCCATGGGCTGTAGCAGGTTACTGGATTACCTCCACTGGTAACATTCTTTGCCAATCGAATACTAATCCAAGCACCATTTCCTCCAGCAGTGGGTTTAAATGTCATTGCAAAACTACTACCCGATGTATTATCGCCGATTTTCTGCAGTTGCGAAGTATTCCATGTGTATTGCACGGAATGACCCGAAGGCAAGAGTAATTGCTTCGAAAAATTCTGTTGTAAACAAACGGTATCCGGCCCAGTTAATGCGGGAACATCCGGAGCTTTTAACAATTTTACGGGAAGTTCAACGGGTTTCCCCTCACAACCAAAACGATTAAAAACACGCAATCGAACCAGCCCTACCGTATCGGGGCCCCAATTAACAATCAACGACTTACCTGTATCCGAACCTACAATTTTCCCATTGCTAACCTCCCATTTGTATTTGTGGTCGGCCACAGAAAAACTCATATCGTACTGCGAGCCCAAGGTATTTGCACATAAGAGTGTTGGACCCGCGATTTTCTCGGTTACTTTAACGGGCTTAACGTATATCAGAACGTTTTGGTTCACAAATTTCGACGGACATCCGTTATCAAAAGCCTCAAATGTTACCCGATAAGGATTGGTAGTATTGATATCGCAGTTGGGAGTCCAGCAGAACTCACTGGTTACGGTTTTAATATTTGCATTCACCGAAGGCGTCATTGTTGCCTTTTTTCCCGTGTATCCATTGGTTCCGGTGAGAATGTCGCCATAGGCACGCAAGGTAACTACTTGACTGGTATCCTTGCTATCAAACCCTGTTACGTCTCTGCAAATGGTTTCGCCTACTTCCACATTCCACACCTGCGTTGTGCCCTCGTATTTCAATTGGGGTTTCTCATTCTTTCCGCAAGAAATTACCAGAATTTGCAAATCCAAACGTACGGTGGAAATTGCCACCCCATTTCTCCATTCGGTTACTTCAACGCAAACTGCATATCGACCGGTATTTGGCGATAAATAGGTTGTTAAACCATTAAATGCATCTACACTAGCAATTCCAGAATTTCCGAAGGGTGTGGTTGCACTAAATCCGGAATTATAATCCACCGTGTAAAACGGGGTCATTGGATCGTTACACGCTAAAATCTCGGGCAAACCCGCGGTAGCACCTTGCCAAGGAGTCACTAATTTATAACTCAAGGAATCGCCATCGATATCCAGTGCCCGGTTACGGATGGTAGTTGTATCTCCTGCACAGATAAATGGCACCGGTACGTCCAAAAAGTACGGGGAACTATTTTTTATACTGGTGGGAGGAATAAAACCGTAATACGTCTGACCCTGATAAGCCACCCCACCTTGATCGGCTAAGTTGGTTTGGGTATTTCTGCAGCAGCGCTCCCATTTCAGGTGGTACCCAGTACTGGAGGCAGGGACGGTAATTGTAGTTTGGTAAATCCCTTGTTCCAAACACGCTTTTGCTAATTCCGGACATGCTGTATTGCCCACTGGATCTACTTTTTTTTTCGATAAAACCTTAATATCTACCTGTTTATAAAACGATTTATTGTTGTTGTAAATACATAAACCGATGGCATCATCAAACTGAACGGAACCCGAACAATCTCGGTAAGCGAAAATGGTAACACGATAATTAAAACCTGCGGCGGTAGGGGGTAAATATTCGTAAGTTAAAAATCCACCCACCAAATGCGAGGCCATTACCTGATGTTGTCCCAGTAAAAAGACAAGTAAACCCAGTAAAAATCGCCATTTACGCATTCAATTTTTAAATTGTTTCTCAAAGTTAGACAACTTTTCCTTGTGTTTGGTTGTGTGAGCCGTTATTTCGGACGAAAAATAAATTATTTTCGCCCTATGAAATTTAACGCGGATTGCCTTCATTTTCTCGGCCACATTCCTTGCAAACCCCATAAGGAACATGGTTATCACTGTGAAAACTGTAAGGCATACACACCCATCGACAAGAAAATCCTAATAATAAAATTAGGAGCCATGGGCGATGTAATCCGCACAACCCCTTTGATTACACGGTATAAAGAGCTTTATCCAAACGCGAAATTCACTTGGATCACATTATTTCCAGATATTCTTCCAAAAGGTCAAATCCACGAAATTTACAAGTTAGGAATTGAAGCGAGTTTGTATGTAACCAATACCCATTGGGATATTGCTATCAATTTAGATAAAGAAAAAGAGGCTTCGGGATTGTTATCCATGGTTTCGGCTACGGAGAAGTACGGTTTTATTTTGAAAGATGGTGCCACACAGCCGGTAAACGAGTTGGCGCAACATAAATTTGATACTGGGTTATTTGACGATGTGAGCAAAGCAAATACCAAGAATTATTGCACAGAGATTTTCGAAATTTGTGGTTTGACGTATCACGGGGAGCCTTATTTATTGGATAATCACGCCGATAAGGGCTTTGTCTGGAACCTCCCAACCGATAAAAAAATCATTGGTTTAAATACGGGCTGTGGTGATCGTTGGACCACTCGACTTTGGAGCATAGAGAAGTGGGTGGAATTGGCGAAAAAGATTTCGGATGCAGGGTATTATCCCTTATTGTTGGGGGGAGCACAAGAAGATCAACGCAACCAAGACATTCAGGCTGGCAGCGGCGCTACTTATTTGGGCTACTATCCATTAAATCAATTCATCAATTTGATAGACCATTGCGATTTGGTGGTTACCCAAGTAACCATGGGCATGCATTTAACCCTGGGGTTGGGTAAAAAAATTGTTTTGATGAATAACATTTTCAATCCGCACGAATTTGATTTATTTGGCAAGGGAAGCATTGTGCAGCCGCCTAAAGCATGTAAATGTTTCTATCGCGGCAGTTGTGTAGATGGTGGCAGTTGCATGGAGACACTAACTTCCGATACGGTCTTTGCCGAAGTGGAATCGGTATTAAATAAATAATCTCGGCTAAACCGCTTATTGATTATTCACCTCCGTAATACTATTGACTGTTATAGTCTGTTATATTCTTCTTTTTCCTGCTACTGCTTGCACTCTAAGTTTTGGTATCCAGGAGAATTACCTGGATTGAAAATTATAAGTATTTGCAATAATTGCAAAAATCTTTGGTTTTTAACGGGTATTTGTTATTTTTGCAGCCCCAAATGGCGAGGTAGCTCAGGTGGTTAGAGCGCAGGATTCATAACCCTGAGGTCGGGGGTTCAATTCCCCCCTTCGCTACTCCAATAAGAGAAAAGTCACCCGAAACGGTGGCTTTTTTATTTTGTGCCAGTTTTGGTGTGCATGTTTGGGTTCAGTTCTTGGTTGTTATTGTTGGAATAATCAGAAAACCCAACCCCATTTCGTTAGACTGAAATTGACCCCATCGGTAAAAACAATGCCCCCTCCCCATTTATCAGACAACCGAAGTTAGATTTTTAGGGGTTAAACAATGGTAACATTGGGTATTATTGGTTGTTAGTGGTTCCGACGAGGAGGTGTCAGTTAGCCGTGACTATTAAGGTTTCGGGCTTGGCGTTCGTGAGGGATTTCAGGGCACACCGCGAAGCAGCACCGAAGGTAAAACTGTCAACCCAGCACTAAAGTTGATGCGAGGTAGAATGTTCAATTAACCACGACACCCGCCATTGCGCCTAACGCCTGTTATAGCCAGTGGTTATTTCCATATTTCTTCGTCTAACCAGTTTTTGGGAAAACCCATTTCTTTTGTCTGTGCCAATGGACAGGTTTTCATTAATTCCTTAAGTCGCTCACTAAATGTTGAACCTGGACTTATTTGTTTTAAAACATACTCTATACAAGATAATGTTGCATAAAGCTTGTTTGTATATATTAATTTGTTTTTCAAGAAAGTATGGGTTGGGTGAGTAGGAAGTTTAATTTGTATCAGTCGTCTATTCCAAACTCGTCCGTGATGAGCACAAATGTTTCTTAATGTGCTAAAGCAAAGTATCCAATTCTCAATAACTGAAACATCTTTAAGACCAAAATGAGAGGTAACAGCTAATTTTTCAGGACTCTTTTTCAAGTTTTGAAAAATCTTTGACAATAAACCCATACTACTTACTTCTAAGCTCATCCAACTTGGTGGTTCTGTCGGATTGGTGTATTTGTTTTTGTAATGGTCAATAAATGTTTCGTTACTTCTATCTATTTCTTTTTGTAAACTATCTCAATGGTTGGCAAATCTCATTGGGTCTCTATAGAGTTCAGGCTTAAGTTGCCAATGACTTCCGTGAGTTAATGCAAAATGATAGATGATTTGAGTTCTTAATGCGATTTCAATTTTTTCAATAGCATCAAATATTAACAGACGGAGCTTTCTGTCAAATACGTAAAGTTCTATGATTTGCTCAAATGTAACATCAACATTAAATGGTTGGTCATCTTGGGAATTGTCTTGAAAAGGGTATGTGTAAGCTCTTAATCGGTAATAGCTAATATTGGAGAGATAATTTTGAGCTTTTATTTCGTTATCAAACTTTAGCCCACGGCACTTTAATTTTTCTACTTGTTCAGGTATTGCGATGGGTAACTTATTGTATTTCATAGGATTTTTGAATTTAAGTTAACCCTATAAAAATCGAAAACCAGCCCGGGTGCGCTGTTCAAGTGGGAAGCGTGGCTGGTATTATTAAGTGCAATTATACGGCATATTTTAGTAATTGTAATAGTCGTTCCCAAATTTATCTTTTTGTTTATTTTCATTAATCTTGTCAATTAGTCATTTATTCGTGTTTTAAAGATAATGAAATTTTGTTTTTAGACTTCCATAATCTTGAGTTGCACGGTCGTCTTACCATTGGCTATAACGGTTAGTATAAACGTAGTTCGGGATTAGAAGCGCTTCACTTTCGGTTTAGCTTTATGTTTGTTAATATTCAATTCGTTTAAATTTAGCACTTTAGCCCGCATTACACTTATACATTGTTAGTGGATGGCTTCTTATTTTTACGCTTATTTTGTTTTTGTTTGATTCTATGTGATTGGTCTCTTATTGGGTCAATAAACCATTTAAAATTTCTTGAAAATCTGTCATCACTCGGGTACTTTCGTTGAGAAGTCATATTATTCACAATTAGTGCGACTAACAACAAAATAACAACTC